>FWWM01003282.1_pt1 | contig 40723 bp, 47 predicted proteins | sample 2228351 | NCBI WGS metagenome assembly FWWM01 (sample SAMEA103939774, study PRJEB20133) | metagenome
CTTCTCTTTGTCTTGATAGTTTGAGAATAAAAGCTTAGTGCTTATGGTTATCATCTCTTTGTTATTTTAACATAACCGGTAGGTTAAGTGGATTTTTGGAACAGCCTTGATAAATTTTGACGGATTAACCCATACTAAGGAACGTATGCATATACGGCTTAGTCCTATTGGGTGATGGGTGTCTTGCCAATTGACTGTGTATGGTAATAAACTTTAAAGTTCCACGGTCCGACAAAATAAATAGAGGAGGCAAACATGCATGTCCTTAAGAGGAATGGAAAGAAGGAAGCTCTTGATATATCAAAAATCCGTATAGCCATAGGCTTTGCCTGCGAAGGTATTGATGTGGACCCTATGGAGCTTGAGCTTGACGCTCAAATACAGTTCAGAGATGGTATTAGCACAAAGGAAATACAACAACTTCTTATAAGGACTGCGGCAGAGAAGGTTTCTCCACAAACACCCCAATGGCAATATGTGGCTGCAAGATTGCTTTTGTATGACCTTTACAAGGAGGTGGGACACCTCAGAGGCTATAAGGTAAAGGACAAGCTAAACGGCAAATACAAGCCTTATAACCCAGACAGCTTTTATAAACTGGTAAAGACCTATGCAGAGAAGGGTATATACGGAGACTATCTTCTTGAAGGATACACAGAAGAGGAGTTTAACACTCTATCAAGGTATATAGACCCAGATAGGGACCTTCTTTTCAACTACACTGGGATAAAGGTGCTGGTGGATAGATACCTTGTAAGGGATGAGGATGGCAACGTAATAGAACTTCCACAAGAGATGTATATGCTCATAGCCATGACCCTTGCCCTACCAGAAAGAAAGGAAGAAAGGTTAAAATGGGCTAAAACCTTTTATGACCTACTTAGCAAGCACGAAATCTCCTTGGCTACACCTACTTTAATGAACGCAAGAAGAACCCATACACAGCTTAGCTCTTGCTTTGTTTTAACTGTGGATGACGACCTTTACGATATCTTTGACAACGTGCAAAAGGCTGGGCAGATCTCCAAGTTTGCGGGTGGGCTTGGTATCTACCTTGGTAAGATAAGGGCAACGGGCGCACCTATTAGGAAGTTTAAGGGTGCAAGCTCTGGAGTTTTGCCAGTGGTAAAGATACTAAACGATGTGATGATATATGTGGACCAGCTTGGTATGAGGAAAGGTTCAGCCAGCATAACCTTGGATATATGGCATAAGGATGTGTTGGACTTTCTTGAGGTAAAGACCAATGTGGGCGATGAAAGGAAAAAGGCTCACGATATACATCCAGCCATATCCATACCAGACCTATTTATGAAAAGGCTAAAAAACAGGGACAAGTGGACCCTTTTTGACCCATACTACTGCAAGAATGTAAAGGATGGCAAAAACCTTGAGGACCTATACGGAGAAGAGTTTGAAAAGGTATATGAAAGGCTGGAAAGGGAGCTTCCACCTTATGCCAAAAAGGAGGTGCCAGCCTTTGAGCTTTGGAAAAGGCTTCTTACAGTTATCTTTGAAACGGGAGAGCCTTATATATTCTTTAGGGACACAGCCAACAGATTAAACCCCAACAAACACTGTGGCATGGTGTATAGCTCCAACCTTTGCCACGAGATAGTGCAAAACATGTCCACCACACAGCATATAGAAGATACCTTATTGGAGGATGGCACCATAGTTCACAAAAAGAAGTCTGGAGATGTGGTGGTGTGTAATCTTGGTTCTATAAATCTTGGAAAGGTATATACAAAAGAAGACTTGGAAAGGGTGGTGCCAGTGCTTGTAAGAGTGCTTGACAATGTGATAAACATGAACTTCTATGCCATAAAAGAGGCCGAATACACCAACAAAAGATACAGAGCCATAGGCATAGGTGTAAGTAATTACCACTACTGCCTTGTGAAAAACGGCATTCAGTGGGAATCGGAAGAACACCTTGAGTTTGCAAATGCCCTTTTTGAAAGGATAGCCTACTATGCCATAAAAGGCTCTGTGGAGCTTGCAAAGGAGAGAGGACCTTACCCCCTCTTTGAGGGTTCCGATTGGAGCAAGGGTATATTCTTTGGAAGGACTGCCGAAGAAAATCAAAGAATATCAAAAAACGGCTTTGACTGGACATCCTTAGCTGAAGAAGTTAAAAGATATGGCATGAGAAACGCCTATCTTTTGGCCGTTATGCCAACTGGCTCCACTTCTTTAATAGTGGGTGCTACTCCATCTGTGGACCCCATCTTTGCCAAGTTTTACAAAGAAGAGAACATGTCTGGCATATTGCCACAGGTGCCACCCGAGATAGACAAATACTTCTGGCACTATAAAAGTGCATACAATATAGACCAAGAGTGGGTAATAAGGGCTGCCGCCGAAAGGCAAAAGTGGATAGACCAAGCCCAATCTTTGAACTTGTTTATAGACCCAGAGCAGATAGATGGGCCAAAGCTTTCAAGACTTTATGAACTTGCTTGGGAATTGGGTCTTAAGACTGTATATTATACAAGGAGTAAGTCTATGACAGATATAGAAGAGTGTGAGAGCTGTTCCACATAGGAGGTATGCCATGGAAAGGACCATTATCTTTAACCCAGAGGGCGATAGAGAGACATCAAAAAGGAAAATAGTTTTTGGCAACCCTACCAACATAATGGAGCTAAACAACGTAAAATACCAGTGGGCTTTTGACCTTTATAAGACCATGGGCTTTACCAACTTCTGGATACCAGAAGAAATACCCATGCACGAGGACCGCAAGCAGTATGAAAAGGAGCTATCCGAGTATGAAAGAAGAGCCTATGAGATGGTGCTAAGCTTTCTCATAGCCTTGGATAGCTATCAGGTTAATATGCTAAAGGAGTTTGCAAGATATATCACAGCTCCAGAGCTTGTTATGGCACTCACTTCTCAGGAATTTCAAGAAGCACTTCATTCCTATTCCTACCAGTTTATCCTTGAAAGCGTAGTGGACCCAAGAGTGGCAGATGAGATATACAACTACTGGAGGCAGGACCCAGTTTTGATGGAAAGGAACAAGGTTATAGCAGAGCTTTACAATGAGTTTATAAGAAAGCCAACAGAGGAAAACTTTATAAAGGCTGTTTTTGGAAACTATGTCTTAGAAAGCCTATACTTTTATTCGGGCTTTGCCTTCTTCTACACCCTTGGAAGACAAGGCAAAGTGAGAAATACGGTCCAACAGATAAAGTATATAAACAGGGATGAACTCACTCATGTGACGCTGTTTAGGAATATAATCTTGACCTTGAAAGAGGAAAACAAGGAACTCTTTACCGTAGAGATAGAAAAGTGGGTCTATGAATTTTTCAAGTTTGCCACAGAAAAAGAAATTGAATGGGGCAAGTATGTAACCCAAAACCAGATATTGGGCCTAAACGACTATCTAATTGACCGATACATAAAATACCTTTCTAACCTCAGGCTCACCCAGATTGGCTATAAGCCTCTATACCCAGATATTACAGACAACCCTATGAAGTGGATAGACCAGTTTAGGACCATAAACGACACCAAAACAGACTTCTTCCAAGCAAAACCGCAGACCTACGCCAAAAGGAGTGAGTTAAAGTGGTAAGAAATTCTTATACTTGATTTTTCACTTTTTGTTCTAATTCTTTAAAAGTCCTAAACCAGTATTCTTCATACTCTTTTGCTGGCTGTTTACCTGTATTATTAAAGCATCGGGCGGGTCAAAGACCAGTAGATTTTTTATTAGAGGCACGGCATGCCGTGCTTCTACATTGCTTGTCTCATTTATTTTTTGCAAGAAGGTATAATGGCATCCCAGTTTCCTAATTAATTTCTCACCCCACGTATGATGTTAATATTATAAGAGTGCTTCAAATATTTTGAAAAAGACTGAACCATAGCATAATATTCTCTATGGATATAAAGAGGGCAAAGTTTGCAAAACAGTTGATGGAAGAGATAGCAAGCCTTATACATAGGGAGATAAAAGACCCAAGGCTTGAGGGGCTTGTGATAACTGGATTGGAACTCTCCGAGGATATGAGCGTGGCAAAGGTGTATTTTACAACCCTTGAGGAGGGAAAAGAAGAAGAGGCAAAAAAGGCTTTGGAACATGCCAAAGGCTACATAAGGTCCCAGCTTATGAAAAGCTTAAGGGTTAAAAGAATGCCAAATCTTGTTTTTATCTTTGATAAAGAGCTAAAAAGAATGGAAAGGATATGGGAAAAGCTTTAAGAATTCATGTCCTCAAAGAAAGCTACTACAGATTAAACCCACCAGAGGGAAAGGTAATATATTCCGATGGAAAAAAGACAAAGGAAGAGGAGTTAATAAGGACCAAGGACATAGATGAGAGGATAGACTACCCTCTTTTAAACCCCATACAGACGGTTTTTTATAAGTTTTACAAGGGTGGCAATGCCTTGGTGGCCTCTCCCACTTCCTCTGGCAAGAGCCTTATAGCCTACCTTTTTATGAAAAACTTTGAAGGGAGGATAGTTTATACGGTGCCTACCAGGTCCTTGGCAAAGGAGAAGCTTTTGGAGTTTAAAAGGTATTATCCCAATAATGTGGAGCTAAGGACTGGTGAAAACGTGCTTGAAAGCTTTAAAGAAGTCAAGGCCAAGGTGGTTGTTAGCACCTACGAACATCTTGCCTACTCTCTCAGAAACAAAGCCAGATGGCTTGAAGGCCTTTCTGCGGTAGTCATAGACGAGGTCCATCAGATACTAAAAAGGTGGATACTTGAGGAGATAATCACCTCTTGCATAAGGGATGGGGTGCCCCTGCTTTGCCTCTCTGCCACCTTGCCCGGTGTGGAGGAGCTATCAAGCTGGATAGGTGCAGAGCTTGTAATAGAGAGCGCCTGGAGGCCCGTGCCTCTATACAGGAGCGTGGAGAGCTTAGTTCATTACAAGCCCATAAGGCATGGCTTGGAGGGAGAGGATCTTTTGGCCGGCAGGCTTTTGAACGCCCTTTTTTTCCTAAAAAACAGGGAAGAAAGTGTAATACTCTTTGTGCCAAAGAAGAGCCTTGGCTGGAAGCTTTTGGAGCTTGCAAGCAAAGAGAAGATAGGCATAATGAACCAAACACTACCCTTTGAGGTGGAGGAAGAGAGGGAGCCAGAGATAGCCTTTCATAATGCGGATGTGCCAAAGGAGGAAAGGGAAGAGATAGAAAAGGCTTTTAGAGATGGAAGGCTTAAAACCCTTATAGCCACACAGACCTTGGCCTACGGCGTAAACCTTCCTGCGGACAGGGTTATAATCCTTACGAGATTTTTCAGAAGCAGGGGGAAGCTAAGGAGCATACCAGACACCCTTGACATTCTCCAGATGGAGGGAAGGGCTGGAAGGTTTGGTATAAGGGATGTGGGCTATTCAAACCTCTTGGTCTATGGTGCCAAAGAGAAGGACTTAGAAAGGGACCTATCTCAGGCTTTGAACAAACCCTTTAGCACGGCCACGATGGAAGAGGGCGAAAGCCTTGATATTCTTAGCTTCTTCTTACTTTTGGCACACCTTTATGAGAGGGACAGGCCCGAGAAGTATTTGGAGAGTACGTATTCTTTTAGACATGTAAGCAAGGAAAAGGTAAGGAAGGTGGAGAGCTTTTTAAGGAGCTATGGCTACCTTGAGGGAAATACTTTGAGCCAGAAGGGCCTCTTTTGTGTGAGGACTGGCATACCACCCACCAGGTTTGAATCCTTTGTGCTAAGAAAAAGCCTACAGCTGGATACGATGACCTGCATAAGGCCTCTCCTTTATATGAAGAAGTTTGACAGCCTTTTTTTCTTTTTGAAGGAAAAGGAGAGGTTTGAGGAGGACCTTCAATACATAAAAGCTATGCTTTTGCCCTGCGGGGTAGATTGCTGGGAGGACAACACAGACCAGTTTTTGTTCTATGTGGAGGGCCTCACTGTAAGGTATGCCAACCTAAAAAACCCACCGGGGGAGTTTTCCTACCTTTCCACCGATGCCATACACCTCCTTAGGGTTCTAATGGACATAAACAAGCATGGCTTTTATAGGTTTTCTACGGAGGAGATGATAAGGATAGCCCATGCGGTAAAGTACGGCATAAGGCCGGAGTATGGTGGTCTTGCGGGCATAAAGGGTATAGGCCACATAAGAGCAAACCTCTTGAAGGAAGTGCTAATAGAGTCAAAGGTAAATCCACCGGGCATTGGAGAGCCTACGGCCAGCTTTTTGGACATCATGGAGTCTGAAAAGCTTTATGACCTATTGCTTGAAAAGGTAATAGATTACAGAAGCCTAAGCACTGATAGGGCAAGGGAAGAGGTTGGTAAAATTAGGAAAATACTCCTTAACAACAGAAGGGGCTATATGGTGGATGATAAAATACTGCTTGCCTTTGGCCTCTTTTTGGAAGGGCCTTCTGCCATGAAAAGGACAAAAAAGGAGCTTGTAGAGCTTATAAGATGGAGTTAGCCAAGCCCATCCTTGCCATCCTCTATGCCGATGAAAGACTTTTGACAGATTTTATATCACAGCTAAAGGTAGAATTTGTCTCAGAGAGTTTTTACTTTGAGGGCCTTCAAAGGTATTACGGGAAGGAGATGGGAGAAGGCCTATACAAGCGGTTCTTTAGCCTAAAGGGCTTGATGAGAAAGGAAGACCTAAAAAACTTTAAGCTTTGGGCCACAAGAAGGGAAAGAGAGTTTTCCACAGAAGGCAGAAGAAGGCTAAACATAGACCCGGGCTATGTGGATGAGAGCCACCTTATACTGGCTTCTTCAAAGAAGAGGGGTGGAAGGATATACCTTGGGGAGGGTGTTTATGCGGAGATGGAATACCTTTATGTTTACGGTGGCTTTAGGCCACTCTATTGGACCTACGGCGACTACAGGGATAAAAGGGTAAGGGAGTTTTTTGAAAAAGTAAGGGAGAGTTTTTTGGAGGAGTTAAACCTTGCAAGGAAGGGACACAAGTCTTGGCTCCTTGACTTCTCCAAGGATGAGCTCTACTAAGCTTTGAAGGCTTGGAGAGATGTCTGTAAAGTATAGGTCAAGCCTTGATGAGCCTTCCCTTTTTACAAAGGGTTCTATCTCAAGGGCTATGGCCTGTGCCGAGTCTATAACTTTTACCTGTGGACCCATAAACCTTTCTATAAGGGGCTTCAAAAGGGGGTAGTGGGTGCAACCAAGAATTAGGGTGTCTATGCCCTTTTCCTTTAAGTCCTTAAGATAGTGTTCTACCACCGCCTCTGCTATGCTACCTTCCAAAAGGCCCTCTTCCACGAGGGGAACAAACAAGGGACAAGCCCTTTGATGGACTTCTACTCCGTTGATTTCCAGCAAGTTCTTATAAGCACAGCTTGAAATGGTGGCCTTTGTGCCTATCACACCCACCTTTCCTTTTGTGTTTTCAAGGGCCCTCTTTACACCCGGCTCTATAACGCCAAAAACGGGAATGGGTAAGCTTCCCTTTAGCACTTCCAAAGCATAGGAGCTGGCAGTGTTGCAGGCTACCACAAGAAGGTCTATGCCTTCATTTAGTAGAAACTCCGCACATTCGAGGCTATACCTTATGACCGTTTGGGCAGACTTATTGCCATAAGGCACCCTTGCCGTATCTCCAAGGTATACAAAATCTACCTCTTGGTAGGTCCTCCTTAGGGCTTTTAGGACGGTAAGACCACCCACGCCAGAGTCAAAGAGCCCAATTTTCATCTTATTTTCAGAATTCTTTTGTATTATAATACATAAAACAAACTTAGGAGGTGAAAGGATGAAAAAGGTAGCCTTAGCACTTGCAATGATGGTAGGCTTTGCTGGGCTGTCTTTGGCAAACGAACAGCTTGCAAAGCAAAAGGGCTGTATGGCTTGTCACGACCTTAAGGCAAAGAAGGTAGGGCCATCCTTTGCAGATATGGCCAAGAAGTATGCAGGAAAGAAGGATGCAGTAGACTACTTGGCTGGAAAGATCAAGAAGGGTAGTTCTGGTGTTTGGGGTTCTGTTCCCATGCCACCTCAAAACGTGTCTGACGCAGAGGCCAAGCAGTTGGCCCAGTGGATAATGTCTGTAAAGTAAAAACTTTGGGGGCTTATGCCCCCTCCTCCAAAGGATTACATCTATTTATATTCCCAAAGCATTGAGGGCATAGGTCAAAAAAGACCAAAAGTCCAAGACCTCCAAGCATCATATTGACCTGTGTTATAACCAAGTTTTCTTGCCTTTCTGGAAGCACCTGATACTTTTCAAGCCTTTTGCCGCAGGCTGTTAGGCCTTCCTCTTGACCAAGCTTATGAAACTGAAACACAAGCCTTTTTGTTCTTCTGCACTTCATCCACCTTGGTGTGAGGTCAAGAATTACAAAGTTTATTTGAATGTTTTGGTCTACAAGCTGGGCTTTTTGCATAAGCCTTTCAAACTTTTCCTTTTCCGTCATACTTCAATACCTCCTCCATTAGGGCTTGTGCCATCTCTTCTTCGCTTACCTTTTTAATTGGCTTACCTTCTTTAAAAAGCCAAGCAAAGCCCCTTCCACAGGCAAGGCCCAAGTCTGCCTCTCTGGCCTCTCCTATGGCGTTTACCACACAGCCCATTATGGCAACCTTTAGGGGCTTGTTTATATGCTTTAGTTTTTCTTCTACTTCTTTTACAACCTTGGGAAGGTCCACCTCTATACGCCCGCAGGTAGGGCAGGAGATTATCTCAAGTCCCTTTCTTCTTAGTCCAAGGGCTTGAAGTATGGCATAAGCCACCTCTACTTCCACCTCTGGGTCGTCGGTCAAAGATACCCTTATGGTATCTCCTATACCCTTATAGAGGAGTATGCCTATGCCAACGGAGGATTTTACTATACCTTTGGTGCCCATGCCCGCTTCCGTTATGCCTATGTGAAGGGGTATATCTGTGTGCTTTGCAAAGAGTTCATTGGCCTTTATGTTTTCCAAAACATCGGACCCTTTTATAGACACCTTAAAGTTATAAAAACCCCACTTTTCAAACTTTTCAGACCATCTTATGGCGCTTTCAAAAAGGGCTTCTCCACAAGGGTAGCCATACTTTTCAAGAAGGTCCTTTTCCAAAGAACCAGAGTTTACACCTATCCTTATGGCCACACCCTTTATCTTTGCCTCCTCCACTATTTCTCTTACTATCTCTTCCTTCCCTATGTTTCCTGGGTTTATCCTTATACCATGAACCCCCTTCTCCATGGACCTAAAGGCATAGGATGGTGCAAAGTGTATGTCTGCAATGACAGGCATGGGAGAGTTTTTCACTATCTCCGGAAGGGCCTCCAGGTCCTCCTCATGAGGCACGGCCACCCTTATGATTTCACAGCCAGCCTTGTGTAGCCTTTTTATCTGTTCAAGGGTAGGCTCAAGCTCATGGGTTTTTGTGGAGGTCATAGACTGCACCACAACGGGCGCATCCCCACCTATCTTTACCCAGCCTACCCTTATCTGGCGTGTTTTCCTCCTTTCTATCATGACAGCTCCAGCATCCTAAGTATGGGCCTTTTTGCCCTCTCTATTATATCCTCTGGCAATATTACCTCGTTTATCTCTTCCTTTAAGGTTTGGTAGACCTTAGGCAATGTTATACCCTTCATGGTGCAACAATAGACCGTTCCACAGTAGTTCATAGACTCTGGGAAGATGTATTCCTTGTTGGGGTTTTTCTTCATAAGTGTGTATTTTAGGCCCACCTCTGTTATCACTATTACCCTTTTTGCCTCACAAGTGGTAGCATAGTTTATTATCTGGGAGGTAGAGCCTACAAAGTCTGCAATCTCTATCACCTTGGGGTGGCATTCGGGATGCACGGCCACCTTGGCATCGGGGTATTGTTCTTTTAGCTTTAGAACCTCCCTTGCGGTAAACTCAAAGTGAGGGGGGCAAAAGCCCTGCCAGATTACAAACTCCTTATCTGGCACATGTTTCTTTACCCAGTTGCCAAGGGCTTGGTCTGGTATAAAGATGATCTTTTTGCTCTCCAGCTTTTGGACTACCTTTATGGCGTTGGCAGAGGTTACACAAACGTCGGAGACGGCCTTCACCTCTGCATTGGTGTTTACATAGGCCACCACCTCCCCATCGGGGTGCTTTTCCTTTAGCCTTAAAACATCCTCAGCCCTTATCATATCGGCCATAGGACAGCCAGACTCGGGATTAGGATGTAGCACCTTTTTGGTGGGGTTTACTATCTTGGCCGTCTCACACATAAACCTCACACCGCAGAAGACTATGATGTCCGCATCGGTCTGGGAGGCCCTTCTGGAAAGTTCTAAGGAGTCTCCAATAAAGTCCGCTATATCTTGGACCTCCGGCCTTTGATAATAATGGGCCAGTATGACGGCGTTCTTTTCCTTTGCAAGCCTCCTTATCTCCTCTTGAAGAGCCTTTATATCCTCACCGCTTAATTCTTGGTCCTTTACAAGCTCCACCTGTAGCATAATAAAAGAATATATGCACTCAAGGTATATCTTTTATGAGCTTTTTTATAAAATCGCCAAGTATACGCCGGGTGAGAAATTAATTAAGCAAAGGTGATACCATCATACCTTCTTGCTAAAAATAAATGATGCAAGCAATGTAGTGGCACGGCATGCCGTGCAACTACTAATAAAAAACCTACTGGTCTTGAATTCGCCTGATGTTTTATAATCTGGCAGGTTTAAAACCTGCTACTACAAAGGATGGATTTCTCATCCCACGTCTACTTTGGCGTATAATTAAGGTTATGAAGCTTTTAGCCCTTTTCATGCTTTTAATTGCCATCTCCTTTTCTCGCGAGGTGCCTTTTACTCATGAAAGGATTGAAGAACTACAAACTCTAATGCTTTGGGGCTTTGGTGTGCTTTTTAGCGGTATGGGAATTCTAATAGGCTTGGTAATGTGGGATAGAAGGACGGCCATATCTCCGGTGGTAAGATAATGAGCCATAATCTCCTTTTAGCACGTGTATACCTCAGAGAAGATGATAAGCTGGAGGGAAAGCTTGCCTACAGGAGGGTCTTGGAGCTATTAAAGGAGTGGGGCGTAGAGGGCGCTACCGTACTTAAGTCCGTTATGGGTTATGGAACCACAAAGAGCTTTCATTATGAGGGGTTGGAGGTTTTGTCTTATGGTTTGCCTGTAGTGGTTGAGTTTATAGATGAGGAACCAAAGGTGATGACGGCTGTGGAGAGGCTTATTTCAAAGTTTGGGAACCTTTTTATCACCCTTGAGGAGGTGCGGCTTTGTCCCTATTCTTAGCCATAGCCTTGGGCGGAGCTATTGGTTCTGTGCTTAGGTTTTTGGTCTCCAAGCTTGTACAAACGAAGGTTGGCGTGGAGTTTCCTGTAGGCACTCTTTTTGTAAACCTCACCTCTGCATTCATCATAGGCTTTGCCTTTTCTTTCCTTGTGGAAAGGCTGGATATTTCTCCTACCTTTAGAGCCTTTTTTATAACTGGTATTCTTGGCGGATATTCTACCTATTCCACCCTCTTTTATGAAGCCTACTACCTTATGATAAACGGTGAGTGGATAAAGCTTGGCTTTTATCTCTTTCTTAGCAATCTTTTGGGCTTGGTTTTTGTTGCCATAGGCTATGGTCTTGGTAAACTTTTATAAGCTATGAAGTGTGAAGAGGCGGTGCTTGTAAGGGTCTTTTTTGGAGAGGATGACAAGTATGGGGGCAAGCCACTATATAGGTATATGGTGGAGTTCTGCAGAGAAAGAGGTGTGGCAGGTGCCACTGTCTTTAGAGGTATCCTTGGCTATGGCAAGTCTTCCGTTATACACAAGGCTGGCCTGCTGGCTCTGTCTTCCGACCTTCCCATGGTGGTGGAGATAGTGGACTGTGAGGAAAAGATACAAGAGATACTTCCAGAGCTTTCAAAGATGGTAAAGAGTGGCATAATAACTCTTGAAAAGGTAAAAATAGTCAAGGTCTAAAAGCTTCTTTTAACTTCTCAAGATATTTGTAGTTTGTGAGGTCAAGATGGAGTGGAGTAATTGACACATAACCATGGTATACAGCCCAGTAGTCTGTGCCCTCCTCAAGGTGCCATCCAAACTCTTCAGCCGTTATCCAATAGAGAGGCCTTCCAGATGGGTCCAAAAGCCTCAAAACCTTTTCCTTGTAAGCCCTTCTTCCTTGGCGTGTCACCATAAAGCCCTTTATCTCTTCCTTTGGAAGGTTTGGAATGTTTACATTGAGATAAACATCCTCTGGCATGCCTTTTTCAAGCACCTTGACAACCACCTCTTTTGCAATCTTTGCCACCTCAGAAAAGTTTATATCCTCCCTTCCAAAGGCGGAAAAGGCAATGGAAGGAATGCCCAATATCCTCCCTTCCATAGCTCCAGAGACGGTGCCAGAGTAAGTAATGTCCTCTCCAAGGTTTGGCCCTTCGTTTATGCCAGAACAAACAAGATCTGGCCTTTTACCATCAAGGAAAAGGTAATATCCAAAATGCACGCAGTCCGCAGGCGTTCCACCTATAACAGTCCAAAAGTCCTCATCCACCCTTCTTATCCTAAGAGGTTGTGTAAAGGTTAAGGAGTGGCCCACACCGCTAAGGTTTCTGTCTGGAGCCACCGTTATAACCCTTCCAAGCTTTTTTAGCTCTTCCCTTAAGGCCCTTATACCTTCGGAAAAATAGCCATCATCGTTGGTAAGCAAAAAGGTAGGCATAGCCTATATTTTAATCCTTATGGAGTGTCCCAAATGTAAAGGCACAGGCTTTATAGATAAGGGAGGTGTGGTAGAGCTTTGTTCTTGCAGGTATGAGGGTGTAAACCTTCAAAAGTATTTGAACATCCCACCAAGGTTTATAAACGCAGAGTTTGAAAACTACATGCCCATATCTCCTTCCCAAAAGACAGCCCTTGAGATATGCCTTCATTATGCGCACAGCTTTGACCCAAAGGAAGGAAAAGGACTAACCCTTGTGGGACCACCTTCCATGGGAAAAACCCACCTTGCGGTAGCTACCCTAAAAAACATCTATAGGTTAAAAAGGGTCAGGGGCTTTTTCTTTGACACAAAGGACCTCTTTTATAGGCTTCAAAGCTACGCAGGGTCGGACAAAATGAACAAGCTTATGAACTTTTTGATAAACGTGCCTCTTTTGGTCCTTGATGACCTTGGCAGTGAAAGGCTCTCCGACTGGAGGGTGGAGGTACTCTCTTACATAATCAGCACAAGGTATAACTACCTTAAAAGCACCATAATAACCACCAACTACCCCTTGTTAAAAAGGGAAGAGGAAGGCCAATCCCTTGAAGAGAGGCTTTCACCGGCAATAGTTAGCAAGATATACCAGATGAACGACCTAATAAACATAAGCTCTCTGGCTAAATAAAAAGGGCAATCACAAGGGAAGGCATCAAATTTAATAGCTTAAGGTTTTCCAAAAGGCCAAATATTTTAAGTGATGTAAGCACCATAAGGCCACCACCTATAAAGAGGGTGTTGGAAAGGGCTTGACCTTTTAGAAAATCACCGTAAAAGTAGGCCAAAAGGGTGATAGAACCTTGAAATAAAAGCACATAAATAGCGGAAAAGATAACACCCCTTCCAAGTGAAGAGGAAAGGATTATGGAAGAAAAGCCATCCATAAAGGCCTTTGAGAGGATAAGAGTGCTATCACCCTTTGTCCCTTCAAGGATACAGCCTACAAGGGTCATAGGACCAACCGTAAAAAGCAAAGAGGCGGATATAAAGCCCCTTGTAAAGCCAGAAGAGCCTTTTGATATGCCTTCAATTCTCTCTTCCAGCCTAAAAAGGGTGCCAAGAGAGGACCCAACTACCAAAAGGAAGAAAACCTTAAGCATCTCTGGCTTGTTCTCTGAGATAAGCCTTATTCCAAGGAGTAAGGTAAAGAGGCCAATGCCCCACATGATGGAAGTTCTAAGGCTTTGTGGCAAAAGATGAGAAAACCTAAGGCCTATAAAGCTTCCAGCCACTACCAAGCTTGCGTTCACCAAGGTTCCAAAGGTGGGAAACATCAACTTTGGCTATCTTGTTGAGACTGTGCTTGGGCCAATATATCTTGGAAAGTTTTGTATAGAAACTCTGCCCTATCCTTGGGTGTATAGCTTTGAAGCACTTTCTCCCTTGCCCTCTGTCCTATTTCCCTTGCTTCCTGAAGGTTTTCCAAGTAATATACCACCTTCTCTTCTATGTCCGCTCTGTCAAGAGGCAAGTAGGTTATTACCTCTTCCTCTGGTGTGAAGAAACCTCCAAGGGTTGCCCTAAAGTCCACCATGGGTGCGCTACCCATAAATGCCACCTCTAAAGGAACAAAGCCTACACCAGTAGGAACTGTATGAGGATAGCTAAGTATGGTTATATGGGACCTGCCTATCAATTCTAAGGCTTCACTCCAGCCGTTCGTGCTTATATGCTCATGGCCCTCTTTCAATTCACCCTCAAAGGCGCCCAATATCTTAAGGTTTATCCCTTCAAGGAAGCTAAGAATATACCACCTTTTCCTTGCGGTGGCATAAAAGCTAATATCGTTCAAAAGCTTAAGGTAATCTTGGAAGTTTTCTTGTCTCCATCGGTTGAACTCCTCTTGGAAGCCTGGGTTAAACATGGAAAGAATATACTCGCTTGCATAAAGTATATGGGCCTCTGGGTTTCTAAAGAGGAACTCACCCACTTCAAAGAAATAGGGGATAAAGTCCTCTCTTAGATTCTGTAGCATCTGCTGTGCCAAGATTTGGGGGTCAATGGCTGGGCCAAGGAAGATGGCCTCTATGTCCTTTTCCTCTGGAATGCTTGGCATCTGCTTTGGGTCTATAAAGGGCGTCATATATAGCGTACCTCTTTCATGCCCAAGAAGCCTTAAACTGTCTGCATATTTTAGGTCCGATATAACTAAAAGGAGGTTATTGGCATTTTTTAGGTCCAAAAGGATAGGGAAATGGAAAAGAGGCTCATCTGCAAGGAGGCTAACATGGACAAAACCAAAGGCATCAAAGACGGGAATTCTTTGACCCTCTCTTTCTCCAAAGATAACACAGCTACCGTTTACATCAAGGGTAAAGTAGGGTGAAAAGTCCAAAAGCTCTTGCACCCTGTCTTGCAGATCGCCTTGGCTTAGGTCCAATTCTTTTACCTCAGCTCCCAACTCCCTAAGGTAATCTACTAAACCGAGCATATGTCTGTTTATTCCAAGGTCTTCTCCTTGCTTCAAGAAGGCTATCCTCATGGCTTTAAAAATCATAACATACATATAAGGTGAAAATTTTGGTAAAAAATAAATGAGACAAACGACCTTAGGAACACATGGTGTAAAGCACTATAATTTTTAAAGGATGATGTTAGGAGGGATGGTGGATTGACCAGAATAAGAATATTAGAATATAATTATATTGTTAAAGGAGTTGTGCCATGATCGCTATAATCTTATTGGCCTTATGGTCTGCTGTGTTGTTTGCCAAGGAGCTTAGCCTACAAGAGGCCATAGACCTTGCCCTCAAAAACAGTCCAATAATAAAGGCTTCCCAAAGGGATGTGAAGGCTCAAGAGCTTGAGCTAAAGGCTGCCAGAGGCGCCCTTTTCCCAAGGATAAAGCTTGAGGAAACCTACACAAGGACCGATGTGCCAGCCTACGCCTTTATGAGCAAGCTAAACCAAGAGAGGATCACCTTACAAGACTTTGACCCTTCAAAGCTAAACAATCCATCCTCCATAAACAACTTTGAAACAAAGCTAAGCTTGGAAGTGCCTATATGGCTCGGTGGTAAAATCCAGTCCGCCAAAAGGATGGCCGAATACGAGTACAAGGCTGTAAGCCTTGAGGCAAGCAGAAAAGAAGAAGAGGTAATAAGGCAGGTCTATCATACCTATGCGGATGTGGCCTTGGCAAAGGAAGCCGTAGAGGTATCCAAACAAGCTGTGGAGGATGCAAAGGAACACTTGAGGCTTGCCGAGCAGATGCATAAGGTAGGGATGGGGCTTTTGTCCGATGTGCTGAGGGCTCAAGTTTATCTTTCAAAGGCCCAAGAGAACTTAGAAAAGGCTGAGAGAAATTACAGCGTGGCAAAAAGAGGCCTTGAGGTTGTTATAGGCCTCAGGCTTGGAGATTTTGAGGTGGAAGGCCTAAAGGTGTGCCCGCAGGTAAATGTGGAAGGGCTAAAGGAAAAGGCACTCCAAAGAAGGGATATAAAAGCTATGGAAGAGAGATTAAGGACCTTGCAAGAGGCCTATAGGTTTACCCTCTCTGATAACCTTCCACACATATACGCCTTTGGCCAATACTTCCTTAACTCAAAGGACCATCCCTTCGGTTCCGATGGTAAGGGCTACATGGTTGGTATTGGCTTTTCTTGGGCTTTTGACACGGGCCTTACCACTCTTAGGAAGGCTCAAGCAAACCTTGAAAGAAGGTATGGATTGGAAGAGAGGATAAGGCTTATGAAGGACATGGCCTTGCTTGATGTAGAAAAGGCCTATGCAGAGTATAAGAATGCTCTTGATATGCTAAGGTCTGCAGAGGACAGGATTAAGGCAAGCAAGGAAGTTTTAAGAGTTATTGAGTTAAGGTACAAAAACGGCCTTGCCAGAATGGTGGATATTTTGGATGCACAAACAGAATTGGATAAGGCAAGGCTTGAAAGGATACAAGCCATAAACGCATGCCATAAGGCTTATGCAGACCTTCTTTTTGGTGCAGGCTTAACAGAGGAGGTGAAAAGATGAAAGGTTGGATAAAGTATGTAGCTTTTGCCTTTGCAATGCTTTTGGTAATTTTGTGGCTTGGTGGCTTTTTCTCCCATAGGGAAAGGGCTGGGGAAGTAAAGAAAGAGACGGCCACCGTGGGAGGTCTAACCGTAGGCTCTGTGGAAAAGGTTTCTGAGATAAGCTCTCCCTACACTGGGCAGATAGTGGCGGACAAGAGGATAGAGGTAAGCACCAGGATAATGGGGAAGGTGAAGAAGGTTTTTGTGCAAGAGGGGCAGATGGTAAGGCCTGGACAGGTTCTTGTGGAAGTGGATGCGCAGGATATAAAGGCGCAAGTTTCTGCGGTAAATGAGCAGATAGCTCAGGCCGAGCAAGCTCTCAAGTCTGCCATGGCAAACTACGAGGCCGTAAGCAAAACCTTTGAAAGGTATTCAAGGCTTTTAAAAGAAGGGGCCATAACACAGCAGGAGTTTGACCAGATAAAGGCCCAGTATGAGTCTGCAAAGGCTCAGGTAGAACAGGCAAAAGCTGGCATAAGGGCCTTACAAAACCAAAAACAAGCGGTGGCAAGCAATTTAAACTATGCAAGCCTTGTATCACCAGTGGAAGGCTATGTGGCACACAAACAGGTGGATGTGGGAGATTTGGCAGTGCCAGGACAGCCCTTGCTTGTGGTAGAGTCCCCACCCTACCTTTTTGAAGTATTCCTACCAGAAAGGTTCGTTGGGAAGATAAAGGTAGGCCAAGAGTATGAGGTGTATGTGCCAAGCCTTGGCAAAAACCTAAGGGCTAAAGTGAAAGAAGTGTCTTCCGCCCTTGACCCAGCCACAAAGACCTTTAGAGTAAAGCTTGAGCTTGAACAAAATAAGGAATTAAGGAGTGGTATGTACGGAAGCCTTCTTATACCAGAAAAGGTAGAAGCCCTTTTGGTGCCAGAATCAGCCATAGTTAGGAGGTTTGACTTTACAGGGGTATGGGTTGTAAAGCCCGACAACACCTTGGAGCTTAGGTTTGTAAAGCTTGGAGAAAGAAGGGGTGATAAGGTGGAAGTTCTGTCTGGTCTTAAGGAAGGAGAAAGGATAGTTATACAGGGCATAGAAAAGGCCTGCGAAGGCTGTAGGGTAGGAGGTTAAGAATGTATGGCTTTGCTGGAAGACTTGCCAACTATTTTATAGACTCCAAGCTTACTCCCATAATCATACTCGTATCTTTGGCTTTGGGCCTTTTTGCCATAGTGGCAACTCCAAAGGAGGAAGAGCCACAGATTATAGTTCCAATGATAGATATAATGATCGCCTACCCTGGAGCAACGCCAGAGGAGGTGGAAAGGAGGGTAGTGGCACCCCTTGAGAAAAAGCTATGGGAGCTAAAGGATATTGAATACATATACTCGGCCAGCATGGAGGGAATGGCCATAGTGACAGCCCGTTTCTATGTTGGCACAAACCCGGTAAAGGCCTTGGTGGACCTTAATACAAAGATGATGTCCGCCATGGACGTGGCGCCACCAGGCGTCATACTTCCGCCACTGGTAAAGCCCAAGTCCATAGACGATGTGCCCATACTCACCCTTACCCTTTGGGGCAAAAACTATGATTCCTATGACCTAAGGCGTATGGCGGAAGCCCTTGAGAACGAAATAAAGAAAGTGCAAAACGTGGCAGATGTTTTTATTGTAGGTGGAAGGCCAAGGGAAATACGCATAATCCTTGACCCAAATAGATTAAGCGCCTACAGGATATCTCCATTGTATATAGCACAGCTTATTCAAAGCGCCAATGCACAAACAGTAAGCGGTAAGATAGTCCAAGGTGGAAAGGAGTTTGTGGTAAGGACTGGCGAATTTTTAAAGTCAAAGGAAGATGTGGAAAACATTGTGGTGGGTGTGTTTGGCGGGAGGCCCGTGTATCTAAAAGATGTGGCCACTGTGGTGGATGGGCCTTCTGAAGTAAAGGACTACGTGCTTATGGGCTTTGGACCCAAGCATGAGGAGAAAGGTATTAAAGATGTAAAACCTGGTGAGCTTTATCCTGCGGTTACCATAGCCGTATCCAAAAGGGTAGGCACCAACGCAGTGGAAGTGGCCAATGAAGTTTTGCAACTTGTGGACCATCTAAAAGGGAAAATCCTTCCAAAGGACCTTAGCATAACCGTAACAAGGAACTACGGTGAAACTGCCAAGGAAAAGTCCAACGAGCTTTTGGAACACCTTTTTATAGCCACCTTTTCTGTCATACTCCTTATAGCGGTAGCCCTGGGTGTAAAAGAGGCCATAGTGGTAGGCATAGCGGTGCCTGTAACTCTTGCCATAGCCCTATTTTTGAGCCATATGTTTGGCTTTACCCTAAACAGGGTGACCCTCTTTGCCCTTATCTTCGCCATCGGTATACTTGTGGATGATGCCATAGTGGTGGTGGAAAACGTCCACAGATGGTTTGAGCTAAAGCTGGCAAAAACACCAAGAGAAGCCATTGTGAGGGCTACCGACGAGGTGGGTAATCCCACCATTTTGGCCACCTTTACCGTCATAGCAGCCCTCATGCCCATGGCCTTTGTCTCCGGGCTTATGGGACCTTACATGAGGCCCATACCCATAAACGCCTCTGTGGCCATGTTCTTCTCCCTTTTGGTGGCCTTTATAATAACACCCTGGGCCAGTTATCTCTTTTTGAGGAAGGACTTTGATAAAGGACACGAAAAGGAAGAGGTAAACATAAAAGAAACCACCTTTTGGAAGATATACTCACGCATAATGGTGCCACTCCTTACCAGCAAGGCCAAAAGGTATGCCTTTTATGGATTTACCACAGCCCTTATGGGAATATCCGTAGGTCTTTTGATCACAAAGGCTGTGGTGGTTAAAATGCTACCCTACGATAACAAGAGCGAGCTTCAGATAGTTATAGACATGCCAGAAGGCACACCCCTTGAAAAGACACTTGAGGCGGCAAAGGCCATAGGCGATTACATATCAAGGCAGTCCATAGTATCAGACTATCAGGTATATGTGGGAACTTCTGCACCCTTTAACTTCAACGGCCTTGTAAGACATTACTATCTTAGGCAGGCCTCCAACCTTGCGGATATTCAGGTAAACCTCATAGGAAAGCATGAAAGAAAAGAACAATCCCACGACTTTGCCAAAAGGATAAGGCCTGTGGTGCATCAAATAGCCCAAAGGTATGGAGCCAAGTACGTGGCTGTGGTGGAAGTGCCACCAGGTCCACCAGTGCTTTCTCCCATAGTGGCAGAAATATATGGCCCAGACCTAAAAGTCCAACAAGCCTTTGCAAAAGAAGTGCTAAAGGTCTTTAAGGAGAGCAAAAGTATAACGGATGAGGGCATATACCTTGAGGACCCCGCACCCCTCCTAAGGCTTGTGGTAAAGGAAGACAAAGCCAAAATGGCTGGACTTTCAAAGCAAGAGGTGGTCTATACCCTTCAAGCCCTCTTTGGTGGCTACAAGGCTGGCATAATGCAAAATACAGATACGGAGCATACGCCAATAGTGATAAGGTTTGACGAAAAATACAGAACCCTTGACGTTTTAAAGATGCTTCAAATACCCACCAAAGATGGAAAGACGGTGCCTCTTTCCGAGCTTGTGGAGATAAGGCAAGACACAATTCCAACCACCATATACCACAAGAACCTAAGAAGGGTTGTTTATGTGATAGGCGATGTGGCGGGAAGGGAAGAGGCGCCCTTCTACGGCATATTGGATGTAAGAAAGGCTGTAAAAAGCTTGCCAAACCCCTACGGAGAAGTGAAGGAGCTTTGGATGTCCTTGCCAGTTGTGGAGGATGGCATTTATGTAAAGTGGGATGGTGAGATGCATATAACCCTTGAGGTCTTTAGGGACCTTGGCCTTGCCTTTGGAGTTGCCCTTTTTGTTATGTATGTGTTAATCCTTGGATGGTTCAAGGACTTTAGAATACCGGGTATAATAATGGCACCCATACCCCTTACCTTGGTGGGTATAATCCCAGGACACCTTCTTATGGGTGCCTTCTTTACGGCCACATCCATGATAGGCTTTATAGCCCTTGCGGGCATAATAGTGAGGAACTCCATACTCCTTGTAGACTTTGCAGAGGAAAGGATAAAGGACGGCGTGCCACCACACTTGGCCGTGGTGGAGGCTGGTGTAATAAGGACAAGGCCCATACTTTTGACCGCCGTGGCAGTCATTGTGGGCGCCTTTGTGATAGTCTTTGACCCCATCTTTAACGGTCTTGCCATATCCCTCATATTTGGAACCATAGGCTCCACCACCCTCACCCTTGTGCTTATTCCTCTTATGTATTACTCAAGCAAGGTCAAAAGGATAGAAAGGTTGCCCACAGCAGAGGAAGTGCAAAGGGATATTCTCAAGTAGTTTGAGAGGCCTTATAAACACGGGGGCGATACCTTCGCCCCTCCTTGTTGCAAATAATTATAAAAAAGGCAAATTGTCTAATTTATTTTTTACACAACTATTAAACTATCCGTGGTGCCAAAAGGGTTTGGCACTTGCTGGTCTGCTTCAAGCTCGTTCTCCCAGAATTCTCCATCAATAAGATACTTAAACCTGTAGCTCTTTCCCTTTTTTAGCCTTTTGCTAATCCAAAAGGTGCCATCCTTTTTTCTTTTCATAGCCTCCGGCCTCCATTGGTTCCACTCACCCACAAGCTCTACCTTTTGCGCCCCCTCCTTTTTCACATAAAAGCTCACCACGCATACATCCCCAGCGTAGGTTTTCTTAATCATATCTCACCTCCTCTCAGCCTTATAATTTAAATTTATGCGTGTAGGAATACTGGGCGGTGGACAGTTGGGTTGGATGACCATACTGGAGGGCAGAAAGCTCGGCTTTGAATTTTTCGTGCTTGACCCAGACCCAAAAGCCCCAGCCAGTAGGATAGCGGACAGGTGGTTTTCGCCAGAAGAGGCAGAAGATTTTATAAAGGCTTGCCACGTCATAACCTACGAGTTTGAACACATAGAAGAAGATATCCTTGAAAAGGTTTATGACCTTACCACACCATCCTTGAACGTGCTTGAGCTAAAAAGAAGCAGGATAAGAGAAAAGGAGTTTTATAGAAAGGCAGGGTATCCTACGCCAGAGTTTGTAGTTGCCAAGTGGGAGGACCTCAAGGAAAAGGTGCAAAGCTTTGGATTCCCGTGTGTAGTAAAGGCGGAAAGGCTTGGTTATGATGGCAAAGGGCAGTATAGGGTTTATTACAAGGAGGATGTGGAAAACATAATAAAAAACCATAGCCCTGGAGAAGGTTTTTTGATAGAAAGGCTTATAGATTTTAGCTTTGAGTTTTCCTTGATAGGTGTTAGGGATACAAAGGGTAATGCACGCCTTTATCCTATAACCATAAACCATCACGAAAACGGCATATTACTTTACAACTCCACAAGACAATTTCAACTAAAAGAGGCAGAGGATATAGTTTTTTCTCTTATGGAAAGCCTTAACTTGGTAGGACTTCTTGCAGTGGAGTTTTTCTACACGTGGGACGGGAAGGTTTTAATTAATGAGTTTGCACCAAGGCCTCACAATACGGGGCATTATAGCCTTGATGGGTGTTATACATCCCAGTTTGAAAACCTTATAAGGGCCATATGCGGTATGCCCCTTGGTTCAACAAGGCTAAAGGCTCCCTCCGGCATGGTAAATATACTGGGCCTTTCCCTTGAAGATATGGACCTTAACGCCCTTTTATCCATAGAAGGCACAAAGCTATACTGGTATGGAAAGGAGAAAAAACCAAGGAGGAAAATGGGACATATAAACCTTGTGGCAAACACAGAACAGGAAGTAGAAGAGAAGATTGAAAGACTTATAAATTTAATATACTCCCATGAGCCTTCTTAAGGAATTTTTAAGCCAAGTTGGCGAGGGCTACCTTCTCATAGATAAAGAGGGTAGGGTGGTTTTTGGAAATGATTTCCTTATAAGGAGAGGGCTGTTAAAAAGGGATTTTGAAGGCAAGCCCTACTATGAATGCGTAAATAACCTTACAGTAGTCAGTTGTTTGGCCGAAGCCTTGTCAGAAAAAAGTGATAAGTTATGCAACTTTGACCATGAGGAAAGGGAATATTCCCTTTATGCTTTTGTAGGTAGCGACCTCACAGTGGTTCGTTTTTCCGATATTACAGACCTTAGAAGGTATGAAAGGTCAAGGAGGGAGTTTGTTGCCAACGTATCCCACGAGCTTAAAACACCCATTGCAGTCCTCAAAAGCCTTTTGGAAACCCTCTATGAAGAGGAGGATAGGGAAGAAAAGAAGGCCTTTCTTGAAAAGGCGTTAAAGCGTGTGGAGGATATGAGGAGGTTGGTGGAGGACCTACTTATACTCACAAAGCTTGAGTCTGGTGAAGAAAGAATAAGAAGGGAGGAAATAGACCTTAGAATGCTTATAGATGAGGTCTTTGACCTTTTTGAACCACAGGCTTTGGAGGCAAAAATAGACCTAAAAAACTCTGTGGAGGAGGGTTTTAAGATAAAAGGAGATTGGGATAAGCTTTTCTTACTTTTTAAAAACCTTGTGGACAACGCCATAAAGTATAACAAGGAAGGTGGTAAAGTAGAGGTAAGGGCTTACAAGAAGGACGGAATTGCCGTAGTTGAGGTCATAGATACGGGCGTAGGCATCCCAAAGGAGCATTTACCCTTTATATTTGAAAGGTTTTACAGGGTGGACCCTTCAAGGTCAAGGGAGATGGGTGGCACAGGCTTGGGGCTTTCTATCGTTAAGCACATAGCCCTATCCCATGGCGGAAAAGTAGAAGTAGAAAGCGAAGAAGGCAAGGGTAGCACCTTTCGTGTGCATCTACCCTTAGAGTAAGTGTCCAAGCTTTGTCTTCTTTGCTTCCAAGTATCTTTGGTTGTGTTCGCAGGCTGGAATTTTTAAAGGAACTCTTTCAACCACCTCAAGCCCATAGCCCTCAAGGGCCACTATCTTCCTTGGATTGTTGGTAAGTAGCCTCATCTTTCTTACTCCAAGGTCAAGGAGTATTTGAACCCCTATACCATAATCCCTAAGGTCTGCAGGGTAGCCTATCTTTTCATTCGCCTCCACCGTATCGTAGCCCATATCTTGTAGGTGATAGGCTTTTATCTTATTAACTATGCCTATGCCCCTTCCTTCATGACCCATTATGTAGACAAGGACGCCCTTGCCCTCTTGGGCTATTGCTTCCATGGCAGCTTCAAGCTGCGACCTACAATCACATCTCAAGGATTTAAACACATCACCCGTTAAGCACTCAGAATGGACCCTTACAAGCACAGGCTCATCTTCCTTCCACTCACCCATGGTAAGGGCCACTTGCTCCTCTCCGGTAAGCACATGCCTATAGGCGTGTATCTTGAAAAAGCCATACCTGGTTGGTAGGTTGGCCGTTGCCTCTCTTACCACAAGCCTTTCTCTTTTTAGCCTGTATCTTATTAGGTCCGCTATGGTGATGATCTTAAGGTTGAATTTTTTGGCAAACTCCATAAGGTCAGGAAGCCTTGCCATGGTGCCATCATCCTTCATTATCTCGCATATAACGCCTGCAGGATAAAGGCCTGCAAGCCTTGCCAGGTCCACGCTTGCTTCTGTATGCCCAGCCCTCTCCAAAACACCACCAGGCTTTGCCTTTAGAGGGAAAACATGCCCAGGCCTTATAAAATCCGTTGGCTTTGCCTCTGGACTTATGGCAAGTTTTATAGTTATAGCTCTATCAAAGGCGGATATACCGGTAGTTGTGCCAAACCTTGGATGGGCATCTATGGAAACGCAAAAGTAGGTTCCTTTTGGGTCCGTGTTCCTAATGGCCATAGGATAAAGGTCAAGCTCTTCACACCTTTGGGGAGTTAAGGTAAGACATATAAGGCCCCTTCCATACTTTGCCATAAAGTTTATAGCCTCGGGTGTTACCTTCTCTGCAGCCATTACCAAATCGCCTTCATTCTCCCTGTCTGGGTCATCCACCACTATAACCATCTTACCCTGGGCTATATCCTCAAGGGCCTCTTCAATGGTGTTGAATTTAAACTCCATAACTTAACCTCCTTCACCTTGAGTATCCTTATCCCTTTTTATAAATCCTTTTACCTTTTCCCAAAGCTCATCCAAAAGGCTTTTTCTATATGCTTGTTCAATGGGAACTATTTCCTTTTCATTGGTTGCTTTTTTCAATTCTTCCCTATATTCACCCCTCCACCTATCTATAATAGGGCTTCCATAATGCACCCATACATGGTCAATTAATAAAAAGGCTATTATTATGCCTACTATCCATCTTACCATGTTTATCTAATAAAATAATCTTTTGCATGGAACATATCAAGTGGGTTCTTGGACGCCTAAAAATTTATTGGCATCTCATCCTACTTAGCCTAATAGGCTCTTTGTTTGAGGCTGCTGGGACTGCGGGAGTAAGCCTTCTAATAAAATCCTTGGTGGATAAGGTCTTTCTTTTTAAAGAAAAAGAAGAAATCTTTAAGGTAATACTAAGCCTTATAGCTTTTGTGCTTCTTGCACAGATGGGCAACTTTATGGTCTCTTTCTTTTCTGCCTTATACACAGAGCTTGAAATGAAAAAACTCCGGTTTGAAGCCTTTAAAAAGCTATTAAAAGCAGATTATTCTGCCTTTCTTGGTGTTTCTCCGGGAGAGTTTGCCTCAAGGGTTATCTCTGATATGAACCTTTATAAAAACCTAATAGGGTCTTACATCATAAAAGTCTTTAGAGATCCATTAACTACTGTATTCTTATTAGGCGTGCTTTTCTACAGAGATTGGATACTTACGCTTAACTTGGCACTTTTGGTGCCTGTGCTTGCTTTTGCTATTAAGTACTTTGGGGGCAAAAAAGGAAAACACATAAAAAGGACGCAGGAGGGATATGCTGGTATAACAGATAGACTCTTTAGCTCCTTTTCTGGTTTTGAAAGTATAAGAAGTTTTAAGGCTCAAGGCATGTTTGAAAGACTATTTGAACAGCTAAACAGGAATCTATTTAGGTCCAGTTTAAAATCGGAGCTTTACTCCGCTCTTAATTCTGTTTTTAACTACACCTTTGGCTATATTGTGGTAGCTTTGGTCATATTTTATGGCAGCTACAGGATAACAGAAGGTAGCCTTACGCCTGGAGATTTCCTCTCATACTTGACTGCTTTAGTCTTTTTACAAAACCCACTTATAGAAACCCAAAAGGGTATTATGGAATTAAGGTCTGCACTGCCGGTAATAAACAGAATAAGGGAGCTTTTAAACCTTGAAGAAGAAGGGGAAGGTATTCTTAGACTGGAGAGTTTTAAAAGTGAAATAAAAGTTGAAAATCTACTGGTGAGCGTTGGTGAAGAAAAACTTCTAAAGGGTGTAAATCTTACTATTTACAGAGGCGAAAAGCTTGGCATTATGGGTGATACTGGGTCTGGGAAAAGTACATTTTTGAGGGTCCTTGCAGGCCTTTTGCCCTACCAAGGAAGTGTAAAACTTGATGGCCTTGAGCTAAGTCAAATAAGAAAAGAGGACCTAAGGGAGATAATGCTTTTGCTTTCACAAGAGCCTTTTGTATTCCCTGGAACAGTGAGAGAAAACTTAATTATGGCAAAGGAAAAGCCAGAAGAAGACCTCTGGAAAGCCCTCCATCTGGCAGGGTGCGATTTTGTAAAAAGCCTTGACCAACAGGTAAGTCCCAAAAGTCTATCTGGTGGAGAGAGGCAAAGGCTTGCCCTTGCAAGGGTATTTTTAAAGTCTCCAGAGATAATACTACTTGATGAGGCAACCTCTGCCCTTGACGCAAAAAAGGAAGAAGAGGTGTTAAACAATCTCTTTGAACACTTTAAAGATAAAACTTTTATCCTCGTAGCTCACAGGTTTTCAAACCTCCTAAAGTGCGATAGAGTGGTTGTTCTAAAAGAGGGTAGGGTGGTCTTTGAGGGAAGACCGAGAGAGGCCATTGACTTTTTCCTTCAAAGTCCATAGACAGCTATGCCATATCTGTCTGCAAGCTTTTGAAGTTTTTCCCTTTCCAGTATATAAACCTTTCCAGCTTCCAAAAATAGAGCATCGCCCTTTATCTTCCTTATGGCCTCAAGGGTCTTAGGACCAACCGTAGGCACATCTATCCTAAAGTCCTGTGATTTTCTTGCGGTTTTAATAACCCTACAGCCTTTCCCTGCCAATTGGCCTGCCCTTTCTATGGCCTTTTGTGTGCCTTCCATGGCTTCCACGCTTACCACAGCCTTATCTTTTACCACAATGGTCTGCCCAATATCAAGGCTTGCTATCTCCTTGGCTATAGGAAAGCCCCAAAGGCCATCCTCCATGGCAGAAGGAGAAGGTTCAAGGGAGGATATCCTACCCTCTGGTGCCAAAAGGTCCTCCAAAAAGGGCCTTGGGTCTGGGAATTCAAAGCCCATAGATTCCAACTCTTCTATGAGTGTTTTTACAAGAGTTTGTGGCTTTTTATCCTTGGATTTTTGGAAGATTCTGAGAGCCACCTCATCAAGGGTCAAAAGGTGGGAAAAGATCAGGCTATGTTCAAACTTTCCCAGCATAACTATTTTATCTATGCCTTGTTTTTCAAGGGTCTTTATAAGCCTTCCCACCTTTCCCAAGGGTAGGTATTCATCGGCAGGGAGGTCCGTTATGCCCTTTACACCAACCACAAAAACATCAAAACCCTTTTCCCTTGCCTTCTTTAAAAACACCTTAGGAAGTTCTCCAGAACCAGCCACAAGACAGAGCTTCATAATGCTTGTTTTCCTATTAGCTTAAGAAACTCCTCCCTTGTCCTGAGGTCGCTGAGGAAAAGACCCCTTAGGGCAGATGTAACTGTTAGATGCCCAGGAGACATAACTCCCCTCATAGACATACAAAGATGTTCCATCTCCAAGACTACAGCCACACCTTTTGGTTTTAACTGTTCCATGAGGAAATCTGCAATCTGGTTTGTAAGCCTCTCTTGCACCTGAGGTCTTAGGGCAAAGGCCCGCACAGTCCTTACAAGCTTGGAAAGACCGCATACTATACCATCGGGTATGTAGGCGATATGCGCTTTACCGAAGAAGGGCAAAAGGTGGTGTTCGCACAGAGAATATATATTCACATCTTTTACAAGCACCATTTCGTTATAAGACCCAAACTCCTCAAAGAGCTTAAAGTCAAAATCCCTTTGCCTTTCAAACTCTTCCCACATACGTGCTACTCTATCGGGAGTCTCCAAAAGGCCTTCTCTGTTTGGGTCTTCTCCTATACCTTCCAAAAAAAGCCTTATGGCCTGTTTTATTTTTTCCTTGTCTATTGGCATGGTAATATTATACCTATGGAAGACTTAGAAAAAAGACAACGAATACTGCTTTTTAGCATAAAAGGCGTAGCTTGGTTGTTTGATGTTTTTGTAGTTCTAACCTTGGCCACCGTTGGCATCTTTTTAATGGTATGGATAGTGTATGAATTTTATTTAGTCATAACTGGTGAACTACCTCTTGAAAGGGGAGGCTTAAGCATACTGGGTTCTGTGCTAATACTCTACGCCATATCAGAACTTCTTTCAGAGGAGATAAAACACATAAAAGGTGGCACAGTTAGCATAAAAGCCTTTGTAGGCGTGGCACTGGCAGCGGTAATAAGAAAGGTTCTAATACTATCTCTGTCTCCAGAAAGGTTTATGGAACTGATAACACTATCCCTTGTCCTATTTTCTTTAGGCTTGGTATATTGGATAATACACAAGGTAGAAAGCTCATCATGAGCATTGTCATAAAATATCCCCTTGCAAAAGACCATGGGGGGGCTATCATATACTTAGCAAAACTTTTTAAGGAGGTAGTGTTATGCAAAAGGTAGGATTTAACTTTTTTGCAACAGATAAGGCCGTTCAAGAAGTGCTTAGGATAGCACAAGAAAACAACATAACTGAACCCATACTAAGGATAAGGGTTGTTCCAGGAGGTTGTTCTGGCTTCCAATATGCTATGGGCTTTGACGACACAATAGAAGAAGGAGACAATGTTTTTGAATTTGGTGGTCTAAAGATAGTTATAGACCAATTTTCCATGCCCTACGTAAACAATGCAGAGCTTGACTACGTTATGGACTTTATGGGTGGTGGATTTACCATCAAGAATCCTAACGTAACAGGTTCTTGTGGTTGCGGTAGCTCCTTCTCTTGTGGATGACCTTACTGCCCCCTGTTGGGGGCTTTTATAACCTTAACTTTTACATAATCTGGTTCAATTTTTTCTACGGATACTATAAATTTTGGGACATTTTTAACATAAACCTTGAGAAGATATTCTCCTTCCTCAAGTCCTTTTACATCTATTCCTACGGTTATGTTTTCTATCATTTCTTCTGAAACAAATCTTTCCATCACACTTAGCTTTAGTCTTACTTTTTTCCTTTCAAGTTTATAGGTATATCCATCCCTTTGGTTAAATATTTCAATGTACCTTTCTATATTCATTGGCACTTTCCCACCAAAGTTGTGTATAAACCAAAGCGTTGTTCCCATGAATAATGCCAATAACTTATACTGCCAATCCTTAATCAAAGCATCTTTAAGCATTTTCTATCCTCAACTCCTTAATAAGTAATGTTCTCAACATTTCTGGGTCAAGATTTCTTTGTAGTTTACCATCAACGGCAAGGGAGATCTCTCCAGTTTCTTCCGAAACTACTACGCAAAGGGCATCAGTCTCCTCAGATATGCCAAGTGCAGCCCTATGCCTTGTGCCGTACTTTTTGGGAAGCTTGGAAGATTTAGAAAGGGGTAAAATGCAGGAAGCGTAGACAACTCTATCCCCTCTTATTACCACAGCACCGTCATGTAATGGAGATAGTGGGTTGAAAATAGTAATCAATAGTTCAACGGAAACAAGACTGTCTATTAGAACGCAACCTTCCACAACACCATCCACGCTCTGGGACCTCTCTATAACTATAAGACCCCCTATCTGTCTTTCAGAAAGGAAAGAAGAAGCCCTAACAACTCTATCCACTACCCTCTCTCCTACGGGCTTTATAACAGGAACCCCCGTCTTTTGCCCAAGCCTGCTTAAGGCTTTCCTTATTTCAGGTTGGAATATAACCACAAGGGAAAAAAGTCCTACAGTCCAAAGCTTTTCAAAGACCCAAGAAAGTGTACTAAGACCCAAAAGCTCTGCAACAAGCCAAAAAATAGCCAAAAGACTTAGGCCTTTGAATATTTGAAAACCTCTCGTTATACGTAAAAAGTACAAGATGCCATAAAAAAACAAAGAAACAGACAGTATATCTAAAAGGTCCTTCCAAGATATAACCTTTAAAAAGTCAAAATTCACCATAGGTCCTCACCGTATCAAGCAAAGCCAAAAACTCACGAGTTTCTTTAACGTCATGAACCCTTACTATATGAGCGCCTTTTATCACAGCCAGAGCCAATGCTCCAAGGCTTCCGTATAGCCTCTCTTTTGGCTCTGTCTTCTTTTTTAATAGCCCTTCTATAACAAGGCCTATAAAGGACTTTCTTGAAACTCCTACAAGCAAAGGAAGGCCAAAAAGTCGTAGCTCATCAAACCTCTTTAATATCTCCACATTATGTTCCGGGAGCTTCCCAAAGCCTATGCCTGGGTCAAGGATGGCTTGACTTTTATAGCCCGATTCTTCAAGGGCCTTTAACCTCTCTTCAAACCAAAGGATGATTTCTTCCATCACATCTTCATAGACTATGGGCATCTCCTTCCATGTTTCTGGTCTACCCTTAATGTGTGTTATCACATAAGGACAGTTGTATTTGGCCACCACATTGTACATATTAAGGTCAAAGGTTCCACCGCTAATATCGTTTATCATATCCGCACCCTCTTGAAGGCAGGCCTCTGCCACCTGAGCCTTATAGGTATCTATGGATATCCAAACCTTTGGAAGCTCTTTTCTTATCTCCTTTAAAACAGGTAAAACCCTTTCCAGTTCCTCTTGGGCCTCTATCCTCTGGGAGCCCGGCCTTGTAGACTCCCCTCCTATATCTATTATATCAGCTCCTTCTTCTGCCATCTGCACAGCCCTTTTTACCGCCTCAGAAGGCTTCAAATACAGCCCTCCATCGGAAAAAGAATCTGGAGTTATATTAAGCACGCCCATTATGGCCGTTTTTATGCCCAGTGGTAATATTTTTTGGTTATACTGTATCTTAAAGGACCTTTTCCGGTAGTTTTGAAGCTTTTGAAGTATTTCAAGGGCAAGGGCCTTATCTTCCTTTACAAGAAGGGAACAAAAATCCCTTATCTTTGCCTCAGAACCACAAAGAACAAAGCCACCTTCTCCATAAAAAGCGTGAAGGCAAGCCTGTTTTGCCAAAGGGAAAAGTATTTCTGGCTTTACATTCTTTAGATATATAACATGAAAAATACCCTCAAAAGCCCTATCGTAGGCTTCTCTAAAGAATATTCCTACTTTTTCCTTAAGAAATCTGTAAAAGGCATCCCTGCTTTCAAAATGCTTGACCATCATATAGAATAGCATACATTATTTACTCATGGTTCTAAGGTTGAAAATTAGAAGGCAAGAAGAGAAGGGGAAACCATACTACCAGAGCTTTCAAGTGCCCTATGAAGAGGGTATGACCCTTCTTATGGTCCTACAAAGGATAAAGGAAGAGATAGACCCAACCTTAAGCTTTAGACATTTTTGCAGAGCTGGTATATGTGGAACTTGTGCAGTTATGGTAAATGGCTTTCCAAAGCTTGCCTGCAAGGAACAGGTTTTACCCTATGTACTTTTTAGTGAAGAGATAACCATAGAACCCCTTAAAAACTTTGAGGTTATAAGGGACCTCGTGGTGGATAACGAAAAGGTCATTAGAAAGATGAAAGATATGCACCTTTGGATAAAGGAAAAGTCCAAGGACCCACGCATACCACCAGAAGTGAGCAAAAGGATAGAAAACTCTGCAGACTGTATTTTATGCCTTTCCTGTCAGGCCTACTGCCCACAGGTTTTGGAAGAAAATTATGCTGGACCTCTCTTCTTTGCCAAGCTTTACAGGTTTTATGAAGACCCAAGGGAAGAAGAGAAGGACCTAAGAGCCTTTCAGGCCATAAAGGAAGGGAATCTTTACCACTGCCTTTCTTGCAATAAGTGCAACCTTGTATGTCCCAAGGAGGTAGAGCCAGCCACATTAATAAGAGAGCTTATGAAAGCTATGGATGTGGCTACTTAGCCTCTTTTTGCTTGCAAGTCTTTGCTTTGGGAAAGTAGAAAAGCTTGTGGAAGAGGAGGTCTATAAAAGGTTTGGAGACCTTGTTAAGGTCAACAAGGTAAAGATTACAGGCAAGATAGAAAAGGTTGATAAGATTGAGCTTGATATGGAGTATAGTAAAAGCAGGATGGTTGCTTATATCTACTCTGGGGATGAGAGGCATCAAGCCCTTATAGATGCTCTGTGGAAGGTCAAGGTCTTTGTGGCAAAGGAAGACATAGAGAAAGGCACACCTATAAACCCAGAGCTTTTTAGAGTGGAAGAGAGGTTTATGAAAAGTATTCCATCGGACCTAAGGCTAAACCCAGAAGAGTTTGAAAACTTTGTTGCTTCCACAAGGATAGTGAAAGGAACTATGTTAAGAAGGTCCTTGCTAAGAGAGTTGCCGGCTGTCAGGGCGGGAGAAGTGGTGGAAGCCATCTTCAAAAGCGGGACTATAGAGATAAGCTTTCAGGCTATAGCGGTAGATACAGGTACTGTTGGAAAGGTAATAAGGATTAAAAGGGATGAGAATATGTTGAGAGGTAAGGTGATATCAAGGGGTAAGGTGGAGGTGGTGCCATGAAAGAGGAGTTTTCGGCGGGTGGTGTGCTTTTGAAGGATGGGGAGGTCCTTCTTATAAAGAACCCATCGGACGTTTGGACCTTTCCTAAGGGGCTTGTGGAGTCTGGAGAAAACCCAGAAGAGACAGCCATAAGGGAGGTATCTGAGGAGACGGGGGTAAAAGGGAAAATAGTTGCACCTATTGGTGAGATAAGATACTGGTATATGAGAGAGGGAGAAAGGATAAAGAAAAAGGTGCTTTTTTATCTAATGGAGTATTTGGAGGGTGAGCCAAGGCCCTCCTGGGAAGTAAAGGATGCTAAGTTTTTCCCTCTGGAGGAGGCAAAGAGGCTTTTAAAATACAAGGGAGACAAGGAGATATTTAAAAAGGCTTTGGAGATGCTTTATTATAAAAATAAATGAGAAAAAACGTAGGCATGTCCTACAAAGGATGAATTTTTCCCACCTGTCCTTTTTTAGTTTATAATATAGGCATGAAGCTCAGAATAGACCGGGAGGAGTTTCTGTCTGCCCTTCAAAAAGCGAAAAATGCTACAGAGAAAAAGTCCGCCTTACCCATACTAAACAACTTCCTCTTAGTGGTAGAAGACAGCAAGCTAAAAGTACGTGCTACAGACCTTGAAAACTTTCTTTCCTTAGAGGTCTCCGCAGATGTGGAAGAGGAAGGTTCTGTAGCCGTAAACGCAGACAAGCTAACAAGCGTAGTCAAAAACCTCCCTTCTGCTACAGCCACACTTGAACTAAAAGAAGACAAACTCGTATTGACAAGTGGGAGAAGCACCTTTAAGCTCACAACCCTTGACCCAGAGGACTTTCCAGAGTTTCCAAGCCCGCAGACCTCTACCGAGTTCCCAGCCATGGACCTACTCAAAGCCATAGACAAGGTAGAATATGCCATCTCAAAGGAAGATACGCGATATGCCCTTCAGGGGCTTTATGTGCATGAGGTAGATGGCAAAACACACTTTGTAGGCTCCGATGGCCACAGGCTTGCTCTCTTTTGGAGAAACTCTTCCTTTCCTATGGAACTTCTCATACCAAAGAAGAGTCTACGGGTTATAGAAGGCTTGGTAAAAGACTATCTGGGGCGTGTTCAATGTGGAAAGGATGAATCCTTTATACATCTTACCGGGGAAGACTGGAGCCTTTCTGTAAGGTTTTTGGAAGGAGAATATCCAGACTATATGGCCGTTATTCCCACAAGCTTTAACTACGAAGCCCTTGTGGATAGGTCAAGCTTCCTTGAAAGCCTAAAAAGGCTCTCCAGCATAGCTGAATCTTCCGCCTTTCCAGTAAAGATAACCTTTTCTAACCACCTTGCCATCCTTGAAATCTCCGACCCGGAGTATGGAGAAGGAAGGGATGAGATAGATGTGGATTACGACGGCGAAGCCGTTGAGATAGGTTTTAATGGCAAATATCTCATAGAAGCACTTGATAGCTTTGATGTGGATAAGGTATGGGTAAAGATGGTGGACCCAGACAGTGCCGTGGTTATAGAGTCGGATGATACGGAAAGAGACCCATACCTTTGCGTGGTTATGCCAATGAGGCTCTAAGCACAGGCTTTCTGTTGGCTTCTGCCTCTTTTATCCTTCTTACTGGTGTTTTGGTAGGCATACTTTTTATGGCCTCTGGATTTTCTTGAGCAAGGCTTATTATTTCCTTCAATGCATGGGCAAAACTTTCAATAGTTTGTGGGCTTTCCGTCTCCGTTGGCTCTATCATAAGAGCCTCTCTCACCGTGAGAGGGAAGTATATGGTGGGAGCATAAAAGCCTTTTTCCAACAATGCCTTTGCCAGGTCTATGGCCTTTATATCATACTTTAACAAATTCTGGGCAGAAAGCACAAACTCGTGCATGCGAGGCACACCTTCATAAGGGTCAAGCAATAGACCCTTTAAAAGATGCCTAAGGTAATTGGCATTAAGCACGGCATACTGGGCCACCTTTTTAATCTCACTACCATAAGAGAGGATATAAGCAAAGGCTCTTAGCATAACACCCACATGTCCATAAAAGGCAAGTATCTTCCCTACGCTTTTGGGCCTATCCCATTCAAGCCTATACTCCTTACCGTCAAAAACCACCTGAGGCACAGGAAGATATGGTTCAAGCCTATCTGATACGCCTATGGCACCACCACCAGGGCCTCCTCCCCCATGGGGAGTGGAAAAGGTCTTATGAAGGTTAAAGTGCATCACATCCACACCCCAATCACCCGGCCTTGCCACACCTACAAGAGCGTTCATATTGGCACCATCCATATAAAGCAAGACATCCTTTTCATGAAGAGCTTCTGCAATCTTTTTTATATTTCTTTCAAATATGCCAAGGGTGTTTGGGTTTGTTATCATAAGGCAGGCCACATCATCCTTTAAATTCCTTTGGAAATCCTCCCAGTCAAGCTCACCCTTTTCGTTGCTTTTTATGGTTATTACCTCAAATCCACAAAGGCTTGCAGTGGCCGGGTTTGTGCCATGGGATGTATCCGGCACAAGCACTTTGTTTTTATGAGTGTTGCCCCTATCCCTATGGTATGCCAATATCATCAAAAGGCCCAAAAGCTCACCATGAGCGCCAGCAGCTGGCTGCAAAGAAACCTCTTTAAAGCCCCCTATTTCTTTTAAAAGCTCTTTCAATTCATACATCAACCTTAAGGTGCCTTGTGCCTTTTCCTTTGGTGTGGTAGGGTGCATATTTTTAAAGCTATCAAGGCTTGCAAGCTCTTCGTTTATTCTTGGATTGTACTTCATAGTGCAGGACCCAAGGGGTACCATGGTCGTATCTATGGCATAGTTTAGTTGGGAAAGCCTTGTGTAATGCCTTACCACATCAAGCTCAGAAACCTCAGGGAAGTTCAATTCCTCCCTAAGGTATTCTCCAAGATAATCTTTTACGTCAATCCTATCCACATCAAGCTTTGGAAGTCTATAGCCCTTCCTACCCTTGGAAGAAAGCTCAAATATAAGCATGGTTAAAAATTTTATAATGTTTTCATGCCTTACGAGGATGTTCTTCCAAAGTCTATAAAGGAGGCCTTAGAAAAGCTCACGCTTATACCCACCTATGGAGAGAGGGGTGCAGGAAGGTTCCTTTACAATCTTTTGAAAATGCCAGAGGAAAAAAGACTTGAAGTCATAAAAAGCCTTAGTGAAGCCGCAGAGAAGATAAAGCCCTGTTTGGAATGCGGTCTTTATACAGAAGAAGAAATATGTAGCATATGCGCTAATCCAAAAAGAAGCAAAAGGTTTATATGCGTTGTGGAGGAACCGCAGGATGCCTTTGCCATAGAAAAGCTTGAAAGGTATACGGGCGTCTACCATGTCCTTGGAGGAAGGATCGCACCCCTTGAAGGCATATCACCAAACGACCTAAAAATAGAAAGCCTATTAGAAAGGATAGAAAAATACTCGGTTAAGGAGGTGATCCTTGCTACAAATCCTAATGTGGAAGGGGAGGCAACGGCCGTATACTTGGCAAGGTTAATAAAGAAACAATTTCCGAACATAAAAATAACACGTATATCTCACGGCTTACAGTTTGGCTCTTTAATAGAGTTTGCAGACGAACTATCTTTGGAAAAGTCCATAGAAAATAGAAAATCCCTTTGACTTCTTTTGAGTATTTTTATGCTAACCCCAGGCTTTAGGATTTTAAGCCTTCTTGGTATACCGCTATCGTATTCTTCAGCATGCCCTTTTCCAACCAAGACAACCACCTTATAATCGGGATATTTTTCCAAAAACCTTGCTATTGCAAGAGCCATCCCATTGTCCCAAGCATTTTGAACATCAAAAAACCTTTTTTCTTCAACCTTTGGATGTGAGGCAAGCACCTCCTTTAACTTCTGTTTTTCCTCTTCTCTCTGGTCTATTATAGGATAGGGCAGGCTTCCGTCCCTTACCCTTTCCAAGCCTTCACTCTTTATCTTTTGCACCAACTCGGAAGGTATGTTTATAGCCACTATCCTTATACCTCTTTCCTTTGCAAACCTCCATATATCTCTGTAAAGGGCTGGGTCAAAGCCCCATCTTTTGGTATATTCTGTCTTTTCTAACATCTCTTCCTCATCTATTTGGCAGTTTATATACTGGTCAAGAAAGACTTGAAAGGGTTGCTGAAACATCTCCATAGCTATTACGATTTTATACCCCTTTGAAGTCAAATATCTTATAACTTCAAGCTGAAAGACATGATCTTCCTTGTTTGTATGTTCCTCTGGAATAAATATCACCTGATATTTATCAAGTAAATCTTTGGAGACCTCTGCGCTTTTTGTAGTTGAAATCATGATTATGATGAACAAAATTACAAACATGATGTATAATTTTAGTATTACATAAAGTTTTCAAAAGGAGGAGTAAAAATGGCAAGGAAGCCACGAAAAAAAGGTGGAGCAAGATATAAGAGAGTGGTCCTTTCTCTGCCAAAAAGGCTCTATTATGTGCTAAACGGTATAGCCATGGGTGATGAACGTAAACTAAACAGGCTCATAAAAGGCATACTTGAAGATAAGCTAATGGAATCCACAGTGGCCGAGCTTGAACTATACCTTGGTAGAGGAGAGGAAGAGGAGGAAGAGGAAGAAAAGGAAGTTCAAGAGCAATAATGATAAGTAAGAGGGTCCTCTCCCTCTCCCCTTATAAAACAGAAACAACCTCCGCCAAGGTAAAACTTTCTTCTAATGAGCTTTCTATTGATTTTCCAGAAGAGGTAAAAAGGCGCATAGCTGAAGAGGTAGCAAAAATACCTTTCCATCGTTATCCAGACCCAGAGGCAAACCTTTTAAAGGAAGCTTTGGCAGAGTGGCTTGATGTAAAGCCAGAAAACATGATGCTTGGCAACGGCTCCGACGAACTTATATATTACCTTTCCATAGGCATTGGGGAGTTTGATAGGGGGGTTTTTTATCCAGTGCCTACCTTTTCCATGTATGGCATATCGGCGCAGGTGCTTGGAAGGGAAAGGGTTGAGGCAAGGCTTGATGAAAGCTTTGACATAGACCTAAAGGAAAGCCTAAGGCTTATAGAGGAAAAAAAACCAATCATAGCCTACTTTGCCTATCCAAACAACCCTACGGGCAACTGCTTTAGTGAGGATAGAATAAGGAGAATAAGGGAAAAAGGACTTTTTTTGGTGGTGGATGAAGCTTATTATTCCTATTCCAAAAAAACCTTTTTAAAAGAAGCTTTACATAGGGAAGATACGGTTGTTTTACGCACACTATCCAAGATAGGCATGGCTGGACTTAGGGTAGGCATCATGGTAGGAAGGGAGGAGGTAATAAGAGAGCTAAACAAGATAAGGCTACCCTTTAACATAACCTATCCCTCACAGGTAATAGCAAGGCTTTTATTAACAGAGTTTTATCACATAATAGAGGATGCAGTGGAGGTAGTTATAAAAGAAAGGGAGAGAGTATACAGAGAACTATCAAAGATGGAGGGTATAAAGGTATATCCATCGGAGGCAAACTTTATATTCTTTAAAAGCCTTAGCATGCCAGCGGACCTGCTCCACAAAAGGCTTGTGGAAGAAGGAGTGCTTATTAGGAACTTTTCTTATATGGTGCCACAATGTTTAAGAGTTAGCATAGGCAAACCCCAAGAGAATGACGCCTTTCTGGAGGCTATAGGGAGGGTTCTCAAAAACTCTTGACAAATGATAAAAATTTGCATATAATAAAAGATAAAATCAAGGAGGATAGGCCATGAAAAAGATAACAATGGATGAAATACTAAACATCTATGAGTATGAAAAGGTACGCCCACAAAAGGTGCAAGAGATAATCCAGCTAAAGAAAAAAAGAAGGGTCTTTATAGAACCATGGATACATTTAGTCTTTGAAAACAGGGATACGGTATGGTTCCAGATTCAAGAGATGATTAGGGCGGAGAGGATGGTAAGGGAAGAAGAAATCCAGCACGAAATAGATGTTTATAACGAGCTCATACCAGATAAAAATGAGCTTTCTGTCACCATGTTTATAGAGATACCAGATGAAACAGATAGGAAAAGACTACTTCCACAGCTGGTAGGTATACACGACCATCTATACTTCCATATAGGGAACAAGCACACCATTAGGGCCGTGGCAGATGAAAGGAGTAAGGAGGACTATCAATACGGAAAGGCCGCAGTGGTGCATTTCCTAAAGGTGAAGTTTACAGAGGCTCAAGTAGAAGATTTCAAAAGGGAACAGGTAAGGATAGAGATAAACCATCCCAATTATAAAGCCATAACGGTAATTCCTGAAGAGGTAAAGGAAGAGCTGATAAAAGACCTAAGCTCTGAGTGAGGATCTGTATCACTTATTTTTAGTAAAGGAACGCGCCAGGCGAAAAAATGCAATCATTCCTCTTAATTGTCTCATTTATTTTTAGCAAAATATGATATATATCAAGTATAAAGTAATTTCATGATATTATAGTTAAAATATGATACAAAGTCGTGATGGTCTTATAAAGGCCATTCAGGAAGAAATTCCTATTGTACAAAGGCCATTTTGGGAAATAGGTAGGAGACTTGACATAGGAGAAGATGATGTTATAAAAGCCATAGAAAAGCTTAAGGAAGATAAGGTTATAAGGCAGATATCACCCATATACGATACAAGGATGCTGGGCTATGATTCTTCTTTGGTTGCCTTTAAGGTAAAGCCTGAACGTATAGAAGAGGTTGCATCCTTTATAAACACCCATCCGGGAGTAAGCCATAACTATGAAAGAACACATGAGTTTAACCTGTGGTTTACCATAGCGGTACCGCCCGATGTAGGTGTAGGTTTGGAGGATACGGTAAGGTATATGGCTGAGAAGGTAGATGCTTTGGATTATAAAATACTTAGGACCAAAAGGGTCTTTAAGATAGGAGTGAAGCTAAGCTATGAATCCCTTATGGAGAGGGAGGAGGTAAGCCTAAAAAGTTATGACTATAGACCTTTAACTGAGGAAGAAAAACTCATAGTAAGAATTACGCAGGAAGATATGCCCTTGGTAAGCAGGCCCTTCCGTGAGTATGCTAAAAGGCTCAATATGAAAGAAGAAGACCTTATTGAAAAGCTATTGGAGTTTAAAAGTAGGGGTATTTTAAGGAGAATAAGCGCCATTCTTTATCACAGAAGGGTAGGCTTTACAGCCAACGCAATGACAGTTTGGAAGGTCAAAGAAGATATGATAGAAGAAGTAGGCAGGTTTTTGGCAAGCTTTAAAAGCGTATCCCATTGCTATGAGAGGTCCGGCTGGGATTATAACCTGTTTGCCATGATACATGGAAAAGAAAAAGAGGAAGTCAAAAACCTTGTAAAAGGCATAGGTCAAGAAATTGGCCTAAAGGACTATGCCCTCCTTTTCTCTACAAGAGAATTCAAAAAGAGAAGGATAAGCTACTTCTCAGAAGACTTTTACAGATGGTATGAGGAGATGGCTTAGATGAACATAGGTGGTTTTCAAAGCTTTACCTTAATAGACTATCCCAACAGGATGGCCTGTATAGTTTTTACTCAAGGATGCGATTTTAGGTGTCCCTACTGTCAAAATCCTGAGCTTGTTCTAAGCAAAGCTAAAAATATCCCTCAGGAGGAGATAATTTCTTTCCTTTGGAAAAGAAGGGGAATGTTGGAGGGTGTGGTCATAAGCGGTGGAGAACCAACTATTCAAAGGGATTTAGAAGGTTTTGTAAAAAGGGTAAAGGATATGGGCTACCTTGTAAAGCTGGACACCAACGGTCACAACCCACAGGCTCTTGAAAGAATAATAGACCTTTTGGATTATGTGGCCATGGACGTAAAGGCACCCCTTTATAAGTATGAAGAGGTGGTAAGGGCAAAGGTGGATGTGAAAAGAATAGAAGAGAGTATAAGGTTTATAATGGAGAGGGCAAAAGATTATGAGTTTAGGACCACTGTGGTGAAGGAGCTTCTTTCAGAAGAAGACCTTCTTCAGATTGGAAGTCTTATAAAAGGAGCAAAAAGGTATTATCTTCAGAGGTTCAACCCAAGAAAAACCTTAGACCCAAGCTACAGGTGGAAAACCACCTACACAGAAGAGGAGCTAAAGAACTTGGCCCTTAGGCTAAAGGAGTATGTCAAGGAGTGTTATGTAAGGTAGCCTCATACCAAGAGAGATTTTCTCTTAGCCTTACTACACTTCCCACCACCATGATGGCAGGAGGGTTTACCTCAGGCGGGTTTGTGGAAAGCTCATAAAGGTCTGTAAGTATAACCTTCTGCCTCTCTGTGGTCCCATTCTCTATAAAGGCCACAGGCTCTTTTGGGTCCCTCCCTGCCTCTATAAGCCT
>FWWM01003283.1_pt1 | contig 40662 bp, 36 predicted proteins | sample 2228351 | NCBI WGS metagenome assembly FWWM01 (sample SAMEA103939774, study PRJEB20133) | metagenome
CGCAGGCGCCTCCCGCAAAAACCACCGCCACCGGCATAGGCGGAGGAGAGGGAGGAGGAGGTGACGGCGGATTTGGCGGTTTAGGCGGGGATGATCCTCCGATTCAAGGCGACGGCTATCTCGTTTACGAGCAGGGCAACTTGGAAGAGGGAATAATGCCACTTGTCGGACCCGTTGTGAGAACCTTCGTATCTCTTGACGGCTCAGGTAACCCCGTTAACGTGAACGAAATCGGATACCAAGACCCGTTTACGAAGCACTACCAGGTGGTTGAGGATAGGACGATCATAGTCACCAATGATGACCTATCGGAGACCATTGCTGCACCGATTGATTCCTATCCTGACGGAGTAGCTTGGACCGACCCGGAAACGGGTGAGCTTTATCAAGTAATAGACAGCGAGGTAAATGTGCTGTTTGACGCAAACACAACTGCTGAATGGCTTCAGAGTTTCTTCCCGTCTAACGGAATTTCGGTAGAAATGTCCTGGTTTGAGTACCGGGAGGATGGTCAGCCAGGTAATGAAATAGCCTTTTTCGAACTCTTTTACGGGGACAGATGGGGCGCGGTAGACGAGGCACTAACTTATTTTCGCTCTCTGCCAAACGTAGTGCTCGTGGAACCAGTTTTTCTCAACCGAGATGAGATGTTTTATCCTCCGCCGAACGACTACTTCTACGTTCACGGCGACCAGCCCCATCTAGACATATTAGCTTCAGTTAACAATCCTTACATTCAAATTCCGTGGTTTTACGGGCAGGGATGGGGCTATGGCTGGCTCATTCCGAAGGTTGCAGTTCTTGACAGCGGGGTGTGGCGTGAACATCCGGATTGGAATTACTATCCTGTTGGGGAGCAATACCCGCAGTCTGCATTGATTTATATAGGCATTGATTGCTACAAACCGAACAAGCCTTATAAATCCCGTTACGTTATCGGTCGTGGGTTAGGTAGATACCGTCCTACGGAGGCTGGATTTCGCCATGGAACCCAGGTAGCCGGCACCATTTCTGCAGCAACCTCCAATAGACCCAGCACGAACGACCCCGACTCAGGGGTTGCGTCAGCCGTGCCCAGGGCTCAGGTTCTCCCGTTCTGGATGCAAGCAGAATCTCCCGCTTCCAACGCTTTCGCCTTCTCCGCAATCATCCAAGCTTTGATTGCACTTAACGTTGAGTTTGACGAGGATTTGTGGTATGAGACTGGCGGATTCCCACGAGTTGCGAATATGAGTTTTGGATACGAAAGCACTAGGTATCCAAACGATGATTCTTATAGGAGGCTTATTGGCTTTGACCTTTCTGAGCACGATAGATTGTACGTCGCAGCGTCGGGCAATTCTAATAAGAATACGGTCACGTATCCGGCGGCATATTGGGATATTGTATTAGGAGTAAGCGGTCTTTGGGTGAGGAATGATGGGCAGGAGTTTAGGGGCACGATTCCGGAACGCCCGAACGAGGGTTCAGACTATTACACCCCAGATAGTCGCGTCTTTCCTGTGTCTGGTGTGTATGCAATGTATAAGCTTGTTCAAGGTTGGCCGAGCAAGATAGACACGTTCAGCCTTTACGTTGCACCGGGCGGCAATTATCATGACTTTTACGCTACTTCCTTTGCGACCCCGCAAGTAGCCGGCTTGGCGGCAGCGATATATAATAGGCGCGTGTAGACCTACCAGCAAGTTATGGACCTTATCATATCCACACGCAGAGAGGGCTTCGACAACCGCGCAGGTGTTGTAGATTACTATTCCGCTTTGAATTTTTGATTATGTCACTGGAGGTGCAAAACGATGAATTTCATTAACGGGAGAAGAATAGTATGGGTGTTGGGCGTCTCAATTCTGGGTTTGGCGTTAGCCGGTTGCGGACCTTCCCCTATGCCGCCTAACCCGAGGATTCCGATCATCCCTTCGCGACTAGTTGATACTTCCGCCTACTACCCCTACATAGAAAGCGTGGACATCCCCGAAGGGCCTTTCAAACCAGGCGATGAATTTGAGGTCCATCTTAAGCTATACTTCCCAGAGGGCACTCCCACGGACCTTGTCTTAAGCAAGCAGACCACTATGGCAGGGCTTTACGAGAGTTATCCCGTAATGGTTGGCCAGTTCTGGCACTGGCGGGAGCTAGCGTTCGTTCGCCCGGATGCCCCTCCCTTGTCAGGCAGAGGAAGCGTTTCTGACTTACTTGACAAATGGGAGTTTAACGGACTGGGGGATGCTGTCTACCACGTGCCGATGGCGATGGAGATATCTAGGGTGGTAAAGCTTGAACCGGGGTATTATGAGGAAGAGCCGTTGGGTAAGGGCGTGCTGGCTTTCTTATCAGCTTCCAAGCCGGAATATGCAGGGTTGATTCAGTGGAAGGTTCCATCGGATCGCATTGACAGCTTGAACGAGCAAGACCTTAAGTGGTGGAATGAGCATGCCTATGCGGATGGGAAACTCAAATGGTTCTACTACGAGTATCCGGTCTCGCCATAGGCGAGCAAGTCAACCCGCGGAGGGAAGTGGGACGCATCACCAGCTCATTGGAACGGGCTTCATAAGCATAAGTTACGGTTTCGCCTTCACCACAGGCGCATTTCCTCAAGTCTGATTACGCGGAGCTTTAGCCCACGGGTTCCCTGTTGGGCCTATTATTAACTTTGACGGTTCACTACTGCTTTACGCAGGGCTCCAAGGTTTTGTAGCATTCCACGACTAATGAATGGACATCCCTAAGCAAAAGTACTTACTCGTGAACGGGGTCAACGCTAGTAATTTCTTGTGTCAATTTGCTGACATCGCGATTTTTGGTGACGGGTCCCGCATTTCAAAGGGTCAGTAGTTCCGCTCTATCCTTAGAGAATATTCTATCGGACGCCACGGTGTCGTTCGGAACAACCGTCTCCGAATCTACGGTTACGGAGGTGAGATTGCAACCGTTGCCTACCCGAGAGTACGGTAGCGCAATAACGTTTTGCAGGCGACACCCGCTACCAATCTCCGCACCCTTCATAACGATGACGCGGTGAAAGAGATCCGTTCCACGCCCGATTTTGGCTTCCTTGTGAATGTAGACGAAGTCGCGGAAGAGGGAAAAATCTTCTCTATCTCCGAGAAACTTCTCCCTGCCCCGGGTGAGCCAATATCCGAGAACATCAAATTGGGTTCTAAAATAGCTCGCGAGGGTTCCAACGTCCTGCCAAAGTCCCTGATGGGAAAAGGCGGAGAGTTTACCCTCCTTCGCAAGGGCTGGGAATATTACCTCCTCAAGGGAAAAGGCGCCGCTAATGGAAGTTGTTCGTCTTACCGCGTCTTCTTCAAAGATATATATCCCGGCGTTAACGAAGTATGGCGGTTCCCCAATTCTCTCGCCCTTTTCGCGGAAGCTGGTGACAGAACCGCCAGAAACTTCAATAGCTCCATACCTCTCAGGAACGGAAACCTGTGAACAAAGAAGAGTAGCGCTCGTTCCGCGCTTTTTATGGAAACTGAGAAACTCGCGGGCGGAGACGTCGGTAATGACATCCCCGTTCATAACTAGGATTGGTGGGACAAGGCAAAGGGATTGAATGGCATTCGCAAGGGCACCGCCGGTTCCCAGGGGCTCCTTTTCCTCTACGAACTTCAATGTGAGGTTGCCCTCGGAGGCTAGAGAGTCATCAGGGCTCAAGCCAACAAAGGAACTAAGACGGGATTTGAGCATTTCGGAGAGGTGCCCGCCCGCGATGGCGATGGACTTGCAATCCATTTCCCGTGCGACAGCCATTGGATAAACAATCAGCGGAAGGTCAAGGAAAGGTATTAGGCTCTTGGGGATTGATAGAGTTAGCGGGAAGAGCCTGGTTCCTAGCCCGCCTGCGATAATAACCGCATCCACACGGCGATTTTATCACAGACTTTCGCGCCTTTATCTGCAAATCCGCAGGAGGCGGAGCTTAACCGCCACCGCGAAAGGCTAGGGAGCTTTGAGAAGGTACCTTTTATACTCTATTCCATCGCGGAGGAATTCCGTATGTTCACATTCAACCGCCTTGTTTTTTGTTGCCCAGTGGCAGAAACGCTCAAAGAGCTTGTTCATTACGTAGTCAGCCTTGGGCCATTCCCAGCATAGAGGCATTCTCTTTCTTTCCGCCTCTGAAAGCATATTTTCAAACACGAACTGCCCATAACCTTCACCGCGATGAAGCGGGGTGAGGTGAAGCTCAGCAATGCGCAAAATTTTCCCACCAGTGCCTCGCCCCAGAAACTCGTCAGCAGGAGCGTAGTTAATCAGGACAAACCCTCCGATCTGATCCTCGTGCTCAAGGAAGTACGCCCGGTAATCACGGTCTTCCTGGAAGTAAAGAGCAAAGTCGGGGTAGAAGACCTCCTCGTCCCCTTCAAGGTCCTTGCCGATGGTTCTTCTAAGCTCCCTAAGATGAAACTGAAGTAACTTGAAAAGCTTCTCCCTTTCGCGCCTATCGACCTGCCTAAGTTTCATTACTTTACGAATTTCAACTTCCAAGGTTTACCTCACAGTTCCTCTATTTAGTAGTTTACCAGAATTTCACCGACCTATGGGGGCTGGGGAGAAACTTTTTGGGCAATTTTACTCCAGGGTTAAACCCCTGCCGGCAAGATTCTCTTCTTCCCTGTCTGCTGAGTTGAACCAATCGTCAGGATTGCTATACTTAGGAACAGGAACGAATCAATTCTCATCCCTACTTAAAGGAGGAAGTAAATGCGAAATGGTATTCCAAGCGTTCCAACGCCCGTGAACGAGCAGGTAAAGTCCTACGCACCGGGGACACCTGAGCGAAGCGCCCTGAAGAAGAAGCTTGACGAGATGCTTTCTCAGGAAATTGAAATTCCCCTCATCATTGGGGGAAGCGAAGTGAGAACTGGAATTATGGGTGAGTGCAGAGCGCCCCACAACAAGGAACACTTGCTTGCCAAGTATCACAAGGCTAAGGAAAAGGAGGTGGAGCTTGCGGTAAGTTCCGCCCTCACCGCGTGGCAGGAGTGGTCAAGAATGAACTGGGAGGACAGGGCAAGCGTATTTCTTAAGGCGGGTCAGCTCCTCGCAGAGGATTGGCGAATGGTTCTAAACTCCGCCACGATGCTGGGACAATCTAAGAGCGTATTTCAGGCGGAGATTGACAGCGCCTGCGAACTTATAGATTTTTGGCGTTTCAACCCCTACTACGCGCAAAAAATCTATGAGGACCAGCCCTTATACTCGCCCACAGGAACGTGGAATTACGTTGAGCAAAGACCTCTGGAGGGTTTTATCTTTGCGGTTACGCCCTTTAACTTCACTTCAATCGCCGGGAATCTCCCGACCGCGCCAGCCCTGATGGGAAATGTAGTGATATGGAAACCCGCAAGCAGTGCGGTTTACTCGGCTTATTACCTGATGAAGATCCTTGAAGCGGCAGGGCTTCCACCGGGGGTTGTAAATATGGTACTTGGTTCGGGAAGGGAGGTAGGAAACGCGGTGTTAACGCGTCCTGAACTTGCGGGGATTCACTTCACTGGCTCGACTTCCACCTTCCAGAGTATGTGGGAGGTTGTAGGAGCGAACATTAGAAGCTATCGCACGTATCCGAGAATCGTAGGTGAAACCGGCGGGAAGGATTTCATCTTTGCCCACAGTTCCGCGGAAATTGAAGCCCTCGCGACCGCTATTACCCGTGGAGCCTTTGAATACCAGGGACAGAAGTGCTCCGCCGCGAGCAGGGCTTACATCCCAAGTTCAATTTGGGAGAAACTCCGTGACACCCTCTTTGACCAGCTTTCCACTATCAAAATGGGAGACGTGACGGACTTCACCTGCTTTATGAACGCGGTTATTGATAAGCCAGCCTATGACAAAATCGTTGAATACGTAGAGTTTGCCAAGGACTCCGCTGACGCGGAAGTGCTTTACGGTGGTGGATATAGCGATGCGGTGGGCTACTTTATAGAGCCTACTGTAATTCTTGCCAAGACGCCCGACTTCCGCACTATGTGCGAGGAGATCTTTGGGCCCGTGCTTAGCGTCTTTGTTTATGAGGACGATAAGTATGAGGAGACCTTAAAGGTGTGCGACGAAACAAGCCCTTACGCCCTTACGGGTTCCATATTCGCAACGGACAGGAGGGCAATCTCATTGGCACTTTCCACCCTCACTCATTCAGCCGGGAACTTTTACATTAACGATAAGCCCACCGGCGCGATAGTTGGGCAACAGCCCTTTGGCGGAAGCAGGGCGAGTGGCACAAATGACAAGGCGGGAAGCCCGCTTAACCTACTAAGGTGGGTGTCACAACGGGCAATCAAAGAAACCTTTAACCCGCCTAAGGATTACCGCTACCCGTTTATGTCTGAGGAATAGTCAAGTTAGAAGTTAGGATAAGCGCAGTTGAACTTGACAGGCAGGCTTTACGGGTAGAGTGGCTAATACCCGAATGGGAACCATGGCGTTACCAAAGTGGTTGCCTACCCCTTAGCTTCCTCTAAGTTCAAGGAGTTTTTCAGTGACCTCGTTTCTTGAAAGGGATGCGGATAGCCTTCCGTTCTCAACCCTCAGTATCGCGAGCACCTGCTCAGGTTTGAGGACATCAAGGAGCGTTTGAACATCACTCCAGCCCTCTCGGTCAAACTTCTGATGGATGGGGAGGAGAATTACTAGTATCAGGTAATTCTCTGAAGGGGGAAGGCGTATACCTAATTCACCTTCCACAAAGGAGAGGTCCAACTCGTCCACCGTTTTCTCAAAGCTTGATGCGCCTACCGCAAAAACCGCACTATAGGGAAATGAGCCGGGGGCAATTCTCACGGGTCGCACAGTCTCCCTGAGGCTGGGGATAGTCCTGAATAGCGCGCCACCTTCCTCAGCGCGAGCACGTTCCATTTCCGCAAGAGCGGAAACGTCCGCAACGACACCCTCGCCAGGTGAATCCTCCGCCTGCGGAGCCAGACTGACGTCCGTCACAAGCCTAAACACGAATGGAAATATTGCAAGACTTGCAATGAGAATCGTCAGAAAAGCCACCGCGAATACCGCGATGACTGGAAACTTTTCACCGCTTTGGTCCACGATGAATAAAACGCTTTGGTTGTTCCGCTTATTCCTCCGCTTGGATCTTCCCTCTATAGAAGAAGTCAAAGCTGAATTCATCATCCTCATCTGGAAAGCTTATCCTGCCGCTTATCAGTCCTTTTTCAGGGTCAAGGGTACCAACGATGTAAAAGGGATGGTCGGTATTGGGCGCAATGACAGCTGAGAGATTGAACCCGTAGATACTACCTCTACCCGGCGCTGGTTCAACGTTCTCCCCATCAATGTAGACAAGCCTGCACAGAAACTTTCCTCCTTCATCAATTGGCGAGACCTCAAGCCTTGTTCCCAGCTTGTTTTCCCCCACGTAAATGAAGCCTTCGTAAACACCCTGCGGGTCTATTTGATTTCCCGGCAGGGTTACCGACCCTCCCCCGCCACACGAAACGGAAAGGAGTATCAGGACGAAAAGCACTGGCGTGACGGAACCTAAAGGCAAACCCGCATTGCGCATATGAGAAGGATTATACCAATCAAACGCGGGAGGCTAGGAACTCCAGGAAACGCAACTCGCGCTCCAATGATAGAATAGAGAAAGCGCATTATCATCGGAAGAAAAAAATGGCTGAAGAACCAATCTTTGGAAGAGTTATTACCGCGGCTGTAACTCCGTTTACCGCCGACAAGAACATTGATTATCCGTCAGTTGAAACGCTTATGTATCACCTAGCGACTCGGGGAAGCGACGCGGTGGTAATAGCTGGAACGACTGGCGAGGGCGCAACCCTTTCCTTTGAAGAAAAGGTGGAGCTTTTCAAGTTTTGGAGGGCTCACGCCCCCTCAGGCTTAAAGCTGATAGCGAATACAGGAACGAACGATACCGCGTACTCGGTCAAGCTTACAGAGCAGGCGGAGAAGTTGGGAATGGACGGCGTTATGGCGGTGTATCCCTACTACAACAAACCTAACACAGAAGGGCAGGTGCGCCATTTCCGCACCATCGCCCAATCAACGAAGCTACCGATTATGCTCTACAACGTTCCCTCCCGTACCGGTGGAGGAATGAGCCTGGAAGCGATAATTGAGCTTGCGGGAACTACCAACATACGGGCAATTAAAGAGGCGAGCGGAAACCTGGACTTCGTTTCGTCCATCGTCAAGTACACGGATCGTAGTCTAGACCTTTACTCAGGCGACGATAGCCTAACCCTGCCGATATTGGCGGTTGGAGGTGTGGGCGTTGTTAGCGTCGCGTCTCACCTAGTTGGGGAGAAGATCGCGAGAATGATAGAACTCTTCCTATCCGGTAAAGCGGTAGAAGCGAGGCGGATTCATCTTGAGCTCCTGGGGCTTTGTAAGGCGCTCTTCCTAACCGTTAACCCGATACCCGTGAAAACCGCAATATCCCTTCTCGGAATGGCGGGAGAGTACTTTAGACTTCCCCTAACTCCAGCGTCCCCGGAGATCAAGAAGGAACTCATTTCAATAATGAGTCAGCACGACTTGTTTCCGGGCATTCCCCAAGCTACCGGTGAGGGAGCTTAAGCGAGGTGAGCGCGGTTCGTGAATGGTGACCAAGTCTTGGAAGTCCTTGCGGAAGCAATTAGTGCCTGCAGGAAATGCGAATTGGGGGAAAAGCGTCAAAACGCGGTACCCGGTGAAGGCGGAGCTAAAGCTAGGGTTATGTTCGTCGGGGAGGCTCCCGGCGAGGAAGAGGACGATCAGGGAAGACCCTTCGTGGGAAGAGCTGGGCAACTTCTGAGAAAGCTGATACAGCACGTTGAATTGCAGGAAGGAGAGTACTACATAGCAAACGTGATCAAGTGCAGACCGCCTGGTAACCGTAATCCCGAACCGACGGAGATTGAAGCCTGTAGACCTTACCTCTTCGCACAGATAGCGGTTATTAAGCCCACGCTCATAGTCCCCCTCGGGAATTTTGCCCTCCAGGTTCTCGTTGGTCCAAAACTGACCATCAGTCGCGCGAGGGGTAAATTGTTTTCCAAAGATGGAATGCACTATTTCCCAACCTATCACCCGGCGGCGATTCTGCGTGGAAGCGCAAGGTTAAAGAACGAGCTTGTCCACGATTTTGAGAAGATTCCCATCCTACTAAAAGAGCTGGAGCCGTGATTACCACGATACTTTTTGACCTTGGAGGAACGCTCTGGGACGATTACCCGTCCGTTCAAGCCTCGTGGGAGGACATTCGCCAGGAGCTTAAGGAGCAAAACATCACGTTCACCGAAAAGGAGTACCAGGACCTAATAGATTCCTGCATCTTCGCCTACTCGCCTAGCCTCACTAGGGCGATAATATGGCAGGCGGTCAAGTGCGACCATAAGCTTTACCAAAAGATCCTCAGAAAGGTCATAGCGAAGCTCAAGAAGAGGATGCGGGAGGAATTCTTCCGCTACAACAAACTCTACGCGGGGGTTATCGGGCTATTGGAGGAACTCCAGGGCAAGTATCTGCTGGGGGTCGCAAGTAACAATTTTGCCGAGGCGAAAGAGTGGCTTAAGAACTTCGGGCTTTACGACTACTTTGCAACCGTGACCCTGTCTGAGGAGGTTTGGCTCTTTAAGCCGGATACCCGCTTTTATGAGTACGTCCTCAACAAGCTTGGCGCCAGTCCGGAAGAAACTATGATGGTTGGGGATAGGTTGGATAACGATATTTTCCCCGCTAACCGCTTGGGAATGACTACAGTTCGCGTCGTAAGCGAACCCTTCCGTAAGCAAAAGCCTAGATACCATGGAGATGAGCCTGACTTCACCATTAAGAATGTAACCACACTTCCCCAAGTACTAAGACTCCTCAACGCAGGGCTAAGCCCCAAGACCGCCAGCATTGAATAACTTACCGTTGAGTCCTGGCGTTGAGTCTTCGAAGCGTATGGGTTTTTCCTAAAGGGGGCAAACTCCGTAAATGTATAATGGCTTGAGATGAATGGCGTTAAGTTCGGCACGGACGGATGGCGTGGAATAATCGGATTTGATTTCACACTGGACCGTATTATCACGGTTGCGGAAGCGATAAGGCAGTACCTTGTGGAAACAAGTCACGCGGAAAAGCCCATAATCATCTCCCACGATACTCGCTTTTTAAGCCCTGAGTTTGCTAGACAAACCGCGAACTACCTTACCTCGCGTGGGATGGAGACCTGGCTATTAGAAGGTTACACGCCCACGCCGGTCTGCGCTTTTGCGGTGATGAAACACAAGGCTTGCGGAGCAATCGTCTTCACCGCGTCCCATAACCCCTACTACTACTCAGGTTTAAAGTTCATTCCGCACTTCGCGGGTCCAGCGGAAACTGAGACAACGGATAGAATCTCGGAGATAGTAAATTCCCTGCTCTCGGAGGGGTTTTCCGTCTCAACACCTCCCACTGAATTTAAGGGCAAGAAGCTGGATGTGAAGGAGGAATACTTTGATCACATCGGAAAGCTCATAAACGGCGCAGCTATAAAGACCCTTAACGCGAAGGTGCTCTACTCGCCCTTTTACGGCTGTGGGCAGGGTTACGTTAGAGGCTTCTTGGATAGATACTCCATTGAGGTTCATAGAATGCATCTGGGAAGGGACGTTATCTTCGGTAGACTTCTCCCCGACCCATCCCCTGAGAATATGAAGCTTCTATTACCTAGGCTTAGAGAGCTAAAGCTTGACCTTGCGGTCGCTACCGATGGCGACGCGGACCGCTTCGGCATTATGACCCCAGAGGGCGAGTACTTTGGAGCGAACAAGATTCTTCCACTACTCGCGGACTACCTAATTGGCGTTAGAAAGATGGAGGGCGCGCTAGTCAGAACCGTAGTTACAAGCCATATGCTGGACGACGTCGCCACTTTTCATCAGATGGAAGGTATAGAAACGAAGGTGGGGTTCAAGTACGTCGGAAAGTGCCTCCGGGACGGAGCGCTCATCGGCGGAGAGGAGAGCGGTGGAATTTCCATCAAGGGGCATATCCCTGAAAAAGACGGCATTCTCTCGGTATTACTGACATTGGAAATGGTCGCCACTTCTGGTATGAGCCTCACCGAGCTGTTCAAGAAATTGGCGGAACTTCATCACCCCTACGTCTACGAGCGCATTGACCTGAGAGTAACTGAAGAGATTCGCGCGAAAATACTTGATTCAGCCCGAGAAGCGTCAATGAAAGAGAGAGCCTTCGGTTACACGGTATCCGCAGTAAAGGACCTTGATGGCATAAAGATAATCCTTGAGAATGGTTCCTGGGTTGCCTTCAGGAGGAGCGGGACTGAAAACGTCCTGAGAGTTTACTTTGAAGGCAGGAACGAAGACGCCTTTGAACGGTTGAAGAAAGAACTCGCCAAGTTCATCAGAGCCTGTGGACTGAAGAAGTGGGGGCTGGGACGGGTTAGTCCGTGAGTGAATCCTCGCAAATGAAAGAAGTTTCGGAGAAACCCTCGGAGATCCTGGTTCAGGTCAATAACCTAAGCGTAGAAATTGATACTGGTGAAAAGCGCGTTTTTGCGGTTAATGAAGTTAGTTTTGAAATATTTAAGGGGGAGTTTCTGGCGCTCGTTGGCGAGAGTGGATGCGGAAAAACCCTGACCGCCCTTTCCATAATAGGACTTGCGAGGGAGATCCCCGGCTCAAAGGTTTCCGGCAGGATACTGTTTAGGTCTGGAAACTCCAACGCAAGGGTTAAAAGCGGAAATCCTATCAAAGAGCGGTGTGCGGAAAATGCCAATCAATCAGGTATCAATAAAACGAATACCTTGGTGGACGTAGTGACCGCGCCGTTTAGGACTCTTCAGAAGATTCGCGGAAAGGAGATTGCGGTGATTTTCCAGGACCCAATCTCCTCCTTAAACCCCGTTTTCACCATTGGAGAGCAGATTGTTGAGCCTCTAATGCTTCACGTGGGGTTGACAAGACAATCCGCCAGAAGGGAAGCCATCGCGCTACTAAGGAAAGTAGGAATTGACGACCCTGAGCACCGGTTCAGCCAATATCCCCATCAGCTCTCAGGCGGTATGCGTCAGCGAGTTATGATTGCGATGGCTTTATCAACGAGCCCATCCCTCATAATTGCGGATGAGCCAACGACTGCGCTTGACGTCACCGTCCAAGCCCAAATACTCCACCTACTAAGCTCCCTTCAAAGGGAGTTCAACACTGCGGTTCTCCTAATAACCCATAACCTAGGGATTGTGGCTGGAACCGCGAGCAGAGTGCTTGTTATGTACGCGGGGAAAATCGTTGAAGCGACGACAACTAAGAGTTTCTTCAAGAGTCCTCATCATCCTTACTCCCTAGCCCTTTTGAGGAGTCTCCCCAGGGCTGATAGAAAAAGTGAGCTTGTATCCATTCCTGGGCAACCACCTGACGGAACTGAGAAGATTCGTTATTGCCCATTCGCGCCAAGATGCGAAAGAGCCAAGGACATTTGCAGGGAAAGTATGCCAGAACCGGAGCTAGTCGGGGATAGCCTTACCGCCTGCTTCTTCCCCTATTAGATTCATCCCATTCCAATCATCACGGGAATCCTAGGGTTGGCGGAGGAATTCACTCAAGGGCATCGCTTCTCCTGATGCCCTAGAGGGACGAAACATCGAGAGAAATGGATTAGAACGCCCCAAAACTGGTAATCCAAGAATTTTCTAAAATTTTCCGAAAAGGGCTTTACAAACTTGAAAAGGGTGTTATAATAGGCTTACCCCTCACTACCCCCTCACCCCTATCTCAGAGAAGGGGAGGGTTGCCCCCAGCCCTCCCCTGTTTTTTTTCTTCCCGCCAAGCCTGCGCCAGTGGGAACGAGAACTTGCGTAGCTATGGGAGATTCTTGGATTGGGAGATTCCTAGATTGAACGGAGAACGCAGAACTGCGGGAAAACCCCATTCCGCGGGACCCAGATTAGAGGAGGACCTCTAACCTACGTGAAGAAAACTAACATCCGATAGTAACCCTCGGGGCTGACCGCTCCACCGCTACCGAAGCGGAACGTATAAACCTCAGCACCAGCCCGTCTTCGCGCTATCCTGATTAGCTGGGCAATCTGGTCCGCTCTGCGCTTAGGATTGATTTCCAGGTAGTAGCTGTGCGCATCGGAAGGACTAACGTCCTCGGAAAGCAAACCACCGTAACCACCGCCTATTCCACCACCAATACCACCGCCTCCGCCTCGTCCACCAAAGCCCCCACCGCCGAAACCTCCACCGCCACCAAATCCGAAACCTCCTAGACCACCAAAGCCTCTGCCCCTATAAACGTACCAACCTGCAACCCTTGAGGGCAGTAAATCCATATTATCCAGGATGTTGTAAAGCTCGTCCGGGTCCGCGTAGTGGAGCTGGTAGAAGTCAACCTTGTTCGCGCCCTTGATTTCCTGTTCAATTCTTTCCCTGCTGCTGACGAGAATCACCGGCTTGGTGAAGTTGCTTTCCGGGGTGGAGAAAACTAGATAATCCAGCTCGTGGGGCTCAAGGATAAGTTGAAGCGCTAGTTCAAATGGAACCTGACTGAAATTACCGATCACGGTGTTTGTGGGTCCGCGAAGGTCAACTGGGTTGAACTGCTCCGCGCCTCTAAAGCCTCCGCGGTAACCTTCTCCGCCGCCACCGGGCTGTTCAAGTTTGTTCTCTCTTCTACTCCCCGTTGGTTCATCCGCTAGGTAGGGATCAATAATGATTGAAACCCCGCTGATCCTTGAAAGAAGCATAAGGGTCGCATACAAGTTCAACCCGTCAACCGCGTTCAGGTCCACAAGGATATCTGAGAGCTGGTCTCTAAGAAGGTTGTAATCGGGATGCTCCGGAATTCTGCCTGCTAGCGGATAATCAGCATCGTAGGCTGTCCTGACTGTAAAGGCTTCATCCAACTTCTCTTCAGAATCCGCAGATTCCAAAGCCTCCGGGGTATCCACGGGCACTGAGGCTTCAGGCTCTTCCTCCACGGGAATGTTTGCGGAGAATGCGCTTATCAACCCAGCGAGGTCAGACGCATCGCCGATTACGACGACTTCGTCCACCAAGCGGTCCGCAAAGATGCGCTCAATGGCGCTCCCGCCCTGCTCAGTGGAGATTTCCCCAGCGTCCTCGTTTATCACGGTTAGCGATTCAGGGGGGGAGAAACTCCCCCTTTCTTTCATTTCGCGCGCAAACTCGTCAGGCGATACAGTTAGTTCCAGCTCCTGGTCAGCCCGTAAGGCTAGTTCCTTGGCTTGCCTATTCCAATCATTGGAGCGGGTCTCTTTAAGCTCGGCTGGTGCGGTATCCCCTCTAATGGCTTCCCTCGGAAAAAACTCCACGAGAAGAACGTAGTCCGAGTACGCGTGGGCTTTAACCCTCTTTTCGGATAGGACATTCACATCCGAAATCCTCACCTTCAACAGCGCCTGATTCTTTCCCATCACCTGGGAGAGTTCTAGCGATTTAACTATGGATAGATTTGGCCTGCGCACCAACACACGTTCAACCTGCGCGTTAATGAGAATGAATCCAATTTCCTTCGTCCTTGCGTCCCACGTCAGCTTCTCCAGAAATGAGACGTCTCCCTCGTGGCGTATCACGATCACCTCCCTGTCCTCAAAGCTCCCGTAATCCACGCCTGTGATCAGGGAAGGATACGCATTCGCCCGGTTCGGGTAAAGTAAAAGGAAAAGGCTAAGGAAGAAAAAACACTTGATAAAGTTGCTCATTTTCTTTCCCCGAGACTTATTAACTAACCTTTAGACTTTAGAATGCCCACAAAAGTTCGCCCATAGGGAACTCATTTTATTCTACCATTGAAAGTTCCCTATCCGCGCTACGTTATGTAAAATATGAACCGCTTTCGCCAAGGTGTTTTGCTGAAGGCAGAGATTAGCGAGCTTGCCACCTAATCGCCAAACACGCGAGAACGGATTCGGTAACCTTGAAGCTTCTAATAGGACTATGTCCAGGTGTCTTAAATTCCAAGAACTGATCCGCGAAGGGCAAGCGGTTGAAGCGATTTGCGGGATTCTAAAGGAGTATCAAGCGGATGCAGGTTATACCGGCGCGTTCTTTAACCTTGGGCTTGCCTTTCTTTCGCTAGGCGTTAAAGAAATCGCGCATACCTGCTTTACTTACTACCTGCAAGTTGATCCTGAAGGGTTTTGGGCTTTGCGGGCAAAGGAAGAACTTGCTAAAATCTCTGCGAGCGGGAGCTAAAGGAACTTTACAATAAATCTGGGCTATGCCAGTTAACCGCCAAAAGTGGATCCTTACGTTCGTGGTGGCGTTAGCTTTCCTAACGATCTACGTTGCGTTTCTGATGATGGTCTCGCCCAACGAAATAACCAGCCAGGATGCCTCAAAGCCCTTCATTTACAGGTTTGAGGTTGACGGAACCGAATACGTGGGAAACACACATCCGGTCAGGCTTTATCTTCGTTCAACCCGCGAGGCAGACATCGCAAACGTTGAGATAAGGTATAGGCAGAAGGGAGAAGAGATTTTCCACTCATCACCGATGATAAGGCTGAACGCAGGAGATTGGTGGGCTGGTGAGATACCTTCAGCGGGCGTCGCGGAAAGGAGGTTTTGGTACATAACCGCGGTGGATATGGAAGGAGCCTCAGTGAACATCCCTGAGAATGCCCCGACGCCTCCTCTGCTAAGCACGCGTTGGGAGAGAAAGGTTAACCCATATGTCCTCGCTCTTCACGCAAGCCTTATGATTGGAACCCTGTTCTTCCTGTTTCACACGCTTTACTACTCACTATTGATACTTTTCGGTAGAATGGGCGACTTGGCGCAAAACGCGACCACGAATAAAGCCCATCAGAGCCTGCGCTGGGGTTGGCTAAGCTTCTTCCTCGGCGGTATCCCCCTTGGAATGTACGTTTCCGGCGCCGCTCTTGGCATTGGAAACGCGTGGCGCGCTTGGCCCTTTGGCGCGGACGTTACTGATACGAAAACGGAGATCCTGCTCATTTACTTCGCCATCGTCATTCTTCTAAGGTCCGACCAGTTCCGCTTCACCCCTTCCGTGAAAAGGACGGGGAGGATTTCCAACCGTGCAATGGCATTGATGGTTCTCATTGGTATAGCTCTAGCTGGAATTATCTACGCCATTCCTCACAGTTTCTTCCTTCAAACTGGTGCTTAAGGATTATGAAGGTTTACAAGGTCTTCACCACTACTCTTGCGATCTTCCTTTTAACGCTTGGCACAGGCGGTCCGCTGGGGGCGGTCCTTGAAGAATCGGAGTTCTTGTCGGACGTTGTGAAGCGCCTCGCGTCACCTTCATATGAAGGGCGAGAGACTTTTACGCTTGGCTCAAGGCTATCCGCCAACTTCATCGCGGGAACCCTAATTGACTTCGGGTTATCCCCGCTGAAAGACTTCGAGTCGTGGTCGCGCATAGAAAGCTACTACTTCCACTTCACCTTCTCAGAAAAGACCTTAGACGGGGATGCTACCCAACTCGTAGGGAGAAACATCCTCGCCTACTTCCAACCAGAGGACGCGTCGTTTGAGGATGGGTACATTCTATTGATCGCGCATTACGACCACCTTGGCTGGACTCGCGATGGAGATGGAAGCTGGCACTACTTCCCGGGCGCGAACGATAACGCCAGTGGAGTCGCGGTTCTATTGGCGCTGGCGCGAAGATTTTCAATCAATAGCTCCTCTCAGGGCATCAGGTATCCGATAGTGTTTCTCTTCACCGACGCGGAGGAAAAGGGGCTTCAAGGCGCGAGGGCGTTTCTCGCGGACCCACCAATGCGATTGAAAACGCGCAAGCCTAAACTAGTTGTGAACCTTGACACCGTGGGGGTGCCGGAGGGGGAAATCCTATTTATAGCCGGCGGGGCGGAGATGCGGAATGAGAAAAGCGGAGCCCCCGAACCAATCCACCTCTTCGCTGAACGAGTGGCGGGGGAGGCGTACTCCTCCATCAAACTTACTGAGATGAAGCAGGGTTGGGAGGCTGGTGACCATTTTGCTTTTCACCAAGCGGAGATTCCATTTGTGTTTCTCTTCGCGGGTGCCCCGCCTACCTACCACAAAGTGGACGATACGTGGGAGAAGCTGGATTATGACTTCCTTTCCACCCTCACAAACCTTGTTTTTGAGTTTCTAAAGGCGGTTCCCGCAAATTCTGAAATCACCTTCCGCGCCCTTCCCGTTTCCCCGAAGGCTCAGTCAGGGGATGGTGCGCCACGCAGAGCGTTTCTTGGAACCATACCCGACTTCTCAAGAAACGTTGAAGGAGGTATTGCCATATCTGGTGTAGTTCCCGGCAGTCCTGCGGAGAAGGCTGGGCTTAAGGCGGGCGACATCATAAGAAAGCTGGCGGGAAGGGAGGTTACGGACCTCAGGACGTATTCGGAAATTCTGAAGGCACTCTCGCCCGGGCAGGTGGTTAAGCTAATTTACGAGAGGGATGGCAAACAACACGAGGTTGAACTGGAAGTCGCGGAGCGCCCCCTTGAAACTTCCGAAAGCGGATAAATGCGAGGCAACACTCGCACCTGATAGTCAATAACTGTCGCCAAAGGGCATCCGCCGAATTTGGAAGCCTCCCAACACCAAGACTCCGCCCTACTCCGCAACCCTAGCAAGCGGAACTTCCACCTCGCGGAAATCAACCTTTGGAAGCTCATCAAGGGAAGATAGCCCGAAGGTTTCCAAGAAGTGATTCGTCGTAACGTAAAGAAATGGTCTGCCAGGCGTTTTTGCCCTACCCTTGACCCTTAAAAGCCTCTTAGCAAGCAAAGACTTGATTATGCTCCCAGAGTTAACCTGGCGTATCTCCTCAACCTCCAAACGGGTGATTGGTTGTTTATAGGCGATGATAGCGATGACCTCCAGAGCCTGGTAGGAGAGCGTGCTGTCTTTAACGTCCGTGAAGAACTGACGAAGCGCGTGAAAGACTCTGGAATGTGTCGTGAGCCTGTAACCGCCCGCGCTAAAGGTTATCTCCAGACCAACGTCGTTGAGGACCTTCCTAACTTCCTCAATGGCGGACGAAAGTTCCACCGCTTCAACTCCAAAGTGTTCACACAGTTTCTGGGCGGAAACGGTCCCTCCGTCTCGGAACAGAATACCAACAATCTCTTCCTTAATCCTTTGAAAAGTCTCGTTCATTTGCGATACCAGATTCTCCTCGGGGGCGAGGTTGAAGGCAAGGGGGACACCCCATAGCTAAAGAAAGCTCACTATAAAGGCCCTTATAATCCTATCCCCGACCTCAATCTTATTTACCGTTTCCATTCCCCAGTTCACGTAGCCGAAAACTGTGAAGTTTTCGTTAAGCCTATCGTTGTCGCCGAGGTTTATGAAGAACTGGGCGGACGCGGAATTTGCGACGTACTCCTTCTTGTCCGTATCGTAAAGTTTGGCGAAGGCAACGGTTCCGGGCGCGTGACGGACGTGATTCACCTCGTCCGCGAATTCCTTAATCAGTTTCTCCTTTTCGCCTCCCGATGGAACCTCTCCAGCCTGCATAACGAAGTCCCGAACCACACGGTGAACCGCTATACCGTCGTAAAAACCTTCCTCCACTAGCCTAAGAAAATTCTCCGAAGACAAAGGCGCGATCTCAGGATAAACCCGTATAGTGAACGAGCCTTTCTCCGTATCAAAATTCACTAGCACATAATCCCGCTCGCTTCCAGACAACTCCTCCAAAGTAAGCAGATTATCCGCCCCTGCGCTTAACCCTTGGGGAAATGCGCGGTAGCTAAAAGCCAGTGGGCATCCGCCTAGGACAACCGCAATAAGGAAACTCATTAAAACGCTCTTAAGCATCGGATAAGAGTATACAGGAGCGCTCAACTATGCAAGCTCGTCCTGGACTCAAAAATTCCGTAATCATTCTTCCGACCCATCAGTCCGGGGGATTCGCCGCGTTTTCCTCCACCTCGTTCAGCGCTTTTCTTGCCTTATCCTCCTTCCACTTCTGAACCGCGCTAAGGAATTCATCCTTAACGTCCTTAATTGAAACAAGCATAACACCGCTAACCTCAGCGGAGACGCCTGGCGCGGAAATTAAGCCCAACCCACCCCCAGAATCATACCCTACGAGAATCGTTTCAAGGATTGGCTTTCCGTTCACCCCTACCACGAGCTCGGTACCATCCTCAACTGCAACGCCGGTTAAGCTCAACGCAACCGGCTTCTCAAAGTCAACGTCAAGGGGAAGTTTCTCCCAACCCGCAATACTAATGCTATCCTGCCCATTTTGGACGAAGAGCCTGAAGGTTTGGTCTCTCGCTATCACAAAGCCAATGTAGGACAAACCTTCCCCAGACTCTTGAACCCCATATGCCAACCCAAAGCCGTTGCCAGGACTTCCTTCAAAGCCAGCAAAAACCGCGGAGTAAACCGCGTCACGGACGCTAGGCTCCGATAAGTAGGAGAGTACTAGTTTATCGCCTCTAAGGTTGTCAAGGACGTACCTGCCATTTCTATAGCTCAAGCTTGAGGAATCCACTCGCCCAACCTTCCAGGTCGGCGTCTGAAAGTCGTCCTTAAAGATTATCTCTAGTCCCGCACCGGGAATTAGTCCAAACGGGCCGGAGAAGGAGCCGAGCTCAACCGGGTCAAAAACACGCCACTTGAAGTTTCTGAAGTAAGCTTTGGTTTTTGGTCCCGCGAGAAGTCCCACTCCACCCTTCAACCCAGCGGGGTATGTGAATTCGCCGGCAAAACCGCCGTTTATGTAAACCTCGCCTTTTCCTCCACCCACTTTCAGCCTAAGTTCATTAAAGCCGGCTGGGCTCATAAGCGTGGTCTCCGTAAGGGGGATAACGTATTCTCGCCTTTGTCCCTGAGTTACCGACGCGACACCAAAGTAGCCGTCCGGGAACAAAGTCACCGCGAAAAACTTAGCTCTACCCTCGCCGTCCTCCGCGTAAAAGAAAGCCACCCCCGCAAAGCTTTCCGAGCCGAAGCCCGTCTCCCGCACCTGCACGTCAAGGGTAACTTCGTAGCTGAAGAAGGCGTCCGTAAGAACCGCCAGGGAATAACTTGAGGCTTGCATCGCGTCAATCTCAAAGGCTTTATCCTGGGGTTTATAGGCGAATACCGCCCCGCCCACTTCCCCCTCAAAGAAGTAACGAACTTCGCCGGAAAAATCGTCCGTAACGAAGTACTCGCTGGCGCGCGCCCAATTCACAAGGGTAGCTGTCTCAGCGCTTACCGCAAGAATAACGCCTACCCTCAGCGCGAGTTTTTTAATCCTTCCCAACAATCACTTGGAATTCTACAACAGTTCACAGCAGATAAGCGGGCGGATTGGCGGAGGACTGGAGAAATGCTCGTGAGATCCTCCCTGTGATAGAATTTAGGCTGAATAAGATGGGCGGGTGGAACCTTGAGACGGACTTGGCTAGGTTTTCCAGCGAGGTCATAAAGACCACTAACGCCTCGCACAGCTATAAGGAAGCCTTCGCCTCCCTGTTTGACGTTGCTAAGGATAACCTTTCGGTGTTTAAGATGAGCTTCTGGCGGTACTCCTCAGGGGAATCCGCAATCGTCTGCGATTTGACGCTCGGGGAGGTGATTGACGGCGTGGAAACGGGGAAAGCCATAAGCCTGGACAGCGAGATTGCGGATTTCATCCTCTCCCAGCTTTCGCAAGCGATTCGCGTCCTGTCCGCCAGGGAAATCAGACGAAAGTTCCCGAGCGAAACCCTAGCGGAAAGTCGGGCGAGGACATGCTACGTGGTTCCGCTTGTTCTCCATTCGGAGCTTCTCGGCGCCCTCTGCTTTGAATCCGACACCGACCCTTACCCTGAAGAATCGCTGAGGAAGTTTGAAGAGTATTTGGGCGCGGTTTCGTTGGCTTACAGCGCGGTTAAGAGAGAAACAAGAGGCACAAAACGCCTCCTTCAAATGCGCCTCCTTCACCAGATTGCGGAGCGGGCATTGATGCGGCTCGATCTAAAGGATATCCTCGTTTCAACGGTGCGACTGCTGAAGAACTACTTCTTGTACTACAACGCCTATATATTCATCTACAGACCGGAGGATGACACACTGGAGCTTCAGGCGGTTGCCGGCTCTTACGCGGATAAGATGAAGCTACCTGTTCAATTATCCACCTCACAAGGCTGTATTGGCAGGGCTTTCACCACTCGCAACACCTACTACTGTAGGGACGCAAGGACTGACCCATTCTACGTACAGGAAGTTCCCGGGGAAGTAGAGGCGCTATCCGAACTTGCGGTTCCAATTGCTCAAGGAAACAATGTCCTCGGGGTCCTGGACGTTCAGGCGAATAAGCCCAACGCCTTTGACCAGTTTGACATTGAATCTATGGAGACCCTTTCAAGCGAGATCGCAAGCTCCATTATTCGCGCTTACGACTACGAAATCCTCAAGAATTACAGCAAGCAATTGGAAGTCTACCAGATGCAGGTTGAGCACGATTTAAGAATCAGTGAGCAAATCCTAAATATGAACCTCCCCCAGGACTACGCATCACCTTACGTCGACACCTGCCTCTACTTCAAAGCACACCACTCAATCGGCGGTGACGTAGTGCTCTTAAGAAGCGCGGAGACCTACTCCTACATCGTCGTTGGCGACGTGAGCGGGCACGGCATCAGTAGCGCTCTAATATCCACGTCCACCTACTCCTACCTGAGCAACGCCTTGAGCAAGGTTCCGCCCGTAGAGACGCTGATTCGGAACTTCAACAATTTTTGGACTGAGAACTTCAAGGATGTTGGATACTACGCGACTCTCTTTGCGGGACGACTTCACAATCTAACCGGAAACCTGGAATACATAAACTGTGCGCACCCCTCCCCAATGGTCTTTCAAATGTCTTCGGGAAAGGTTGTCTGCCTTGAGAAGGCTTTACCACCCATAGGGCTGTTTGAGCTTGACACGGACGCGGACATACAAAGGAACTGGATAAAGCTTGGCAGGAATGACAAACTCCTAGCCTACACGGATGGACTTCTGCGGGAGTATCCAACCCCGGGCAAGTTCAAGGAAGAAGACTTAAGAGTGCTCTTTCAGCAAATGGGAACGTATCCTCACGCGATCGCGCATCAGTTCATTCTTTGGTCAATTCAGAACGCGAGCAGGGGAATAAGCTCCGCGGATGACGAGGTTCTCATCACGTTCACCTACACTGCGTCCCCAGCCATCGGCGCTTATGTGGAAACGATTGAAGACACTATCGCCCTTCTCCACAAGGTAAACGTAATCGGCGCGACTATGGCGGTTGCAACGGACGTGCTGGACGACTTGGTTGGTATCCTTGAAGAAACCGCTCTAGCCCTCCTTGCCAGAAAAAAGGAAACTCCCTTCAGACCCAGGCTCTTTGTTCAGATAGACTTCCTACCCAAGAAATTCAATTTGGCAATTTTGGACGCCAACCTCTTCCTCAAAGACGAGAAGATGCTTGAAACGCGGGAAACCATACCGCCTCTGGAAGACCAACTTCCGAGCGGAACTCTTAAGTTAATCAAGAACAAACTTGCCACGGTGGAGATTAAAAAGATTGAGAAGGGATTGCTATTCGTGTGTCAGTATGAGCGGGCACGGACCCTGGCACGTGCCTGAATACAGCGGGGGATAGAAGGTCGCCAGTAATTCCACCTCTGATAGCCTTAGGTTTCTCCTATGTTGGGTAACTAACCCTCTTGTGAGTTTCTCATAAGATAGACCTACCCGTCCTCAAGATTTAGGAGCTTTCTGTAGAAGGAGTCAGATTCCTCGTGGAATCTTTCATAGAACTGCGAAACCGCGAAGAACACCGCAGGCGTGTCAAGAATAACCGCGACGTCGACGATTTTAGAAATCTCTTCCGCAACCTCTTTAGGTGCTACCGGCAAAGCGGAGATAATTTCCTTCGGACGTCTTTGCCGAATCGCCAACACCGCACACTTAAACGTCAACCCCGTTGCTACACCGTCATCGCAAATTATCACCGTTCTTCCCTCAGTTGGCGGAATATCCTCACCGCGCCTGAATACGCTCTTGTAATGGGCGATTCTTTTCTCCTCCGTTGAACGCATCTTTTCAACGTGGCTTTGAAATTCGGACGCGTATTCTCCCATCAATAGAAAGCCCGTTTCAGCGAGGGCGGAAAGGGCGAATTCAGGGTTTCCCGGAGCTCCGATCTTCCTCACAATGAAAACGGTATGAGGGACGGAAAGGGCGTTGGCAATCTCGTATCCAACTTCAATCCCTCCCCGAGGAAGAGAAATCACCAATGGATCGGCAAAGGTGATACGCATTGGAAAGAGTTTTTCCGCGAGCAGACGTCCCGCCTGAAAACGATCGGTGAACACCACGCCCCGATTCTAGCAGAAGGATAAAGCCTGTATAATTGCCTGCGTGGAAGCTGATGCGGAAATCTTTATGGGCGGTGCGCTTAGGCTTGCCAAGCAGGCTTTATCAATGGATGAGGTGCCTGTCGGGTGCGTAATTGAGCTTGGCGGAAATGTCATCGGAGAGGGCTTTAACCAAACAGTTCGCAGAAAGGATGCGACCGCGCACGCGGAAATCATCGCCCTGGGTTCCGCCGGCAGGAACCTAGGGGACTTCCGTCTGGAAGGGGCACGCCTATTTGTGACCCTTGAGCCCTGCCTTATGTGCCTCGGAGCAATAATCTTGGCAAGGGTCGCCGAGGTGCACTACTGCATTCCCGATGAAAAGTTTGGGGCGTTCTCTAGGTTCAATCTACGGGATCACGAGCGCATACGGAAGATAAAGTTTCATAGCGTCCCTCCATCCGGTGAATTGGCGGAAGAGATCCAGGCGCTTATGCTTGCATTTTTCCGGAAGCTAAGAAAGGACGTGGAATATGACTAGGGCACGCGTAGTCTACTTGATTGCAACCGTCTCAACGCTAATCCTCCTTGCCTACCTTCAGTTCAAGCGGTCAAGGAAACTAAGGGAAATCCCCTGGTACGGCTGGGACGAGCCAATCGCCACTCTGGGGCATCTCGTGGGATACTTCATACTCGCACTGGCTTTCACCCTTACGTTTCAAAGACGGAATCTGAGCTTCCGCAAATACCTCCTGTTCATTCTTCCGGTTCTCCTCATAGGATTGGGATTTGAGGTTATTCAGCTTTTTCTCCCCACGCGGAACTTCAACGTGTTTGACATTTCCGCCAACATTCTTGGCATATCCCTTGCCTACATCCCAAGTCGGGCAATTATGAGAAGTTTATATAGAATAGGCAGAACCGGCATTCGTAGTCAGGATCACTAATTGCAGGGAAGTGAACAAACGCAGAGCCCCGCAACTAGATTACTACGCTCTTTCCCCCCCCGCTTAGAACTAGCGTTGAGCGCGGAATCGCCCTAGTAAACTTATGCTGGCGGACGGTTTAGAACTTCCCAGGATGGGTAAAATACAGTGAAAGAAATTATTTGGTGGTTCATATGTTCAGGGAACTCAAACTTGCGAACGTGGAAATTAGGCTACCGCCTGATGAGAGTCTGGTTGGCGCGCTAAGGCTCTTGGTTTCAGGACTTGGCGCTAGGCTCGGCTTCAACGTGGATGAACTTGAAGATTTGAAGTTCACCGTTTCGGAGGCTTTCCTAGCGGTTGTGGAACGCTCCGCGGGACAGGTGGGCGTCGTGACCGTGCGTTGGGAGGAATCGCCTGAGCAGTTGACGGTCCGGGTTACCGACCCATCCCTCACCCACACCTCCGTCGCTACCTGCCCCGTAGTTGGACTCATAGAACGCGTTGCGGACTCGGTAGTTTACGAGAAGGGCGACAGGAAGGAACTGGTAATCCAGTTTAGAAGTCCAGACGCGAAGGGAACCCCGCGGGAAGGATGAGTTTTTTGACCGCATCTGCCCGCAATCCTTGGTGGGTAAAGGCTACCTTAGATCTCACATAGGCTAGAATCCTCTTATGGGCAAGAAAGAGGCAGGGAAAGAAAACCCCGACTCCGAAACGGAGTCACCTCTTGCAATAGCCCTATCCGAAAAAGAAGAGGAAAGACTCTTCGCGGATTACTCAAAGAAACCCTCCGAAGAAAACGCCCAAAGGATAATAGACCAGTTCAAGAACCTCGTCTATCACATAGTTCACAGGTACTTCAGCGGAAGAGACAGCTTTGATGACCTTGTCCAAGTGGGAATGCTGGGGCTCCTTTACGCTATCAAGCGTTTTGAAGCGGAGAGGGGGCTAAGGTTCTCCACCTACGCGTTCCAGACCATACGGGGAGAGATCCAGCGCTACCTGCGGGACAAGAGCTGGAGTATGACGGTTCCGAGGGTTCTAAAGGAGCGTTCCCTAAAGGTCCTAACCGCTCAAAACTGCCTAGCCTTGAAGCTTGGAACCGCCCCGACCGTTGAGCAAATATCCGAAGAAACGAGCCTATCCGCGGAAGAGGTGCAAGAAGCCCTGGAAATTGGGAGCGCCTATCATCCCCTTCAAATTATGGAGGAGATAACACCCTCTGAGACAGAAATCACAGACACTTCGCCTGAGGGGCAAACGGACATTCGTTCTTTGCAGGAGGATATGCTATGGAATCAGCTGTTAAGCTACGTTAGCGAGACCGAGGCGCTGATTCTAAGATTGCGTTTCTGGGAAGGGCTTTCTCAAAGGGAAGTTGCGGAAAGACTGGGAACGAGCCAGATGAACGTTTCCAGAATTCAGCGTCAGGCGCTCGCAAAACTGAGGAGTGTAATTAACCCAGACGATCTAGTCTAAGTCGTTCTTGAACAGGTCCGCGTGCTTTTGCGGTCTAGGTTAAAATAAGTGGCAGAAGCTTTGGGCGAAGAGGAATAACAACGTGGACAACCTCGTAATTGAACCTATGCGGGTCACGGACCTAGATGAGGTAATGGAAATTGAGCATTACTCGTTTCCCACGCCTTGGAGCAGGGAAGCCTACCGCTACGATTTGGAGAGAAACCCGCGCTCCCGCTTTTACTGCGCATTCACCACGCCGGAGAGAAAGCTCGCAGGTTACATAGGAAGTTGGTTCGTTATGGACGAGTGCCACGTTGGAACCATAGCTACCGCGAAGGAGTTCAGGGGTAGGGGCGTGGCTAAGCGACTCCTCGTTCATTCAGCCAACGTTGCCCTCTCCGAGGGACTTTCTTACGTCATCTTGGAAGTTAGAATGAACAACATCCCCGCGATTAACCTTTACAGGTCCTTAGGTTTTGTTCAGGCGGGGATTAGAAGAGGTTACTACTCGGATACAGGCGAGGACGCTATACTGTTTGTCCATAGGGACCTACTGTCCCTCGCAAGTTTCCTGCAACCCGCATCATCGGGAGGTATGCAATCACCCCAACCCGTAAAGGAGCAAGGGGATTGAGAAGCCCCAAGTTCACCGCGCCTAATCTTTCCGGGCTGAATGCGCCCGTGGCAGTCGCGCTCCTTGCGACCCTCGTCCTTGTTCTTCCTATCCATCAGCAAATCGCACAAGCACAGGGGGATTCTGAGTCAGCATTACCTCAAACAGCCAGAAGCGAGGAAACCTTGAGGAAGGAAGAATTCAGGGAGATTCTGGATAGCAGTGCCTTCTATTTTGAGCTTCCAGCGTTCGGCAAGGAAAGAGCAGTTTCGTTCACCGAGCTTCTTCTTGAGAGGAACGCGATTTTTTACTTCTTCAGCTCCTCATCGTCAATATGCTGGCTTCAGGAGCGATTCGTTCAGGAGCTCTTCAAATGGACGAGAGACAATCCCACCGCAAAAGTGGTTCTTGTCGGGATTAATATTGACCCGCACGGGGAAAGGGTACTGAGCGAGCGGTTCACCGCGAGGGTTCTCAACGAGGGGATGAGGACGGAGCGGAAGGAGGGGCGGGGTGAACCTCCATCCAAAAGCGAGGCGGAGGGAGAAGGGGATACCTACCTCATCCTACTTGACCCCGGGGCGCGGGAGACCGGCTCCACCTACGAAGTTAGGGAGAAAGGCGTGCCGATGTTCTTCTTCTTCACCCGCGGCGGTTTCCCGATTAAGACCGTTGAAGGCTTCACAAGAGACCTGGTGAGCATCGCCAAAAGCCTATACCTGACCAGGAAGGGCTGAGGAGGAGGCGCATGAAAGGATGATGGTGTCCAGCTCCATCCGCGATAATCAGATATAATAAGTGCACTTATGCGCACTTTGCGAAGTTCTTCTCAACAGAGGCTACATCTTGAAGACTCAAAGGCAATTCCGCCCAAGAAACTCCGCGTTTCTCGAATAGCGGCAAAAATCCAGGAGGATGCTGCCCGTGCATTAGTTCTATATGACAATGTTCAGTTCATATATGAGCTGGCCCTTGCAGAACTGGAGCTTGAAGCTCTCGGAGTTGAATTCAACATAACGAATGGTTTTCGCCGATTTGAAGTCAAGAATAGTCCTGATTTCCAGAAACTCCAAAAAAGGGTTGCCTACTTTAAGATGGTTGATGGACAACTCAGCGACTACTTTCATATCTGTCAAAAGAATCGCACGCGTTCGGTCAACCAGTACCTAACCCACTGGATTTATCCCTACAAAGGGAAATTTCACCCACAGATGATCCGCGCGCTACTGAACGTTCTCCAGCTTGAACCCGGCCAAACAGTTCTAGACCCTTTTATTGGCAGCGGCACCACAGCGCTAGAGGCGCAGTTACTCGGCATAAACTGCATTGGCATCGACGTTTCGCCACTTTGCGTGATGCAGTCAAAAGTTAAGACTGAAAGCGTGTTCTCACTAGGCAAGATTAGGGAGAGGCGAGATGAAATAGTCGGATTAGCTGACTTTCCTATTGGCAGGGGAAAGGTTAAGGACCTTTACAAGTCAATATGGTCAATACGTGATGGCATAGTGAGGGAATTCTACCTAATGGCGTATCTCGTCGCGGTGAGCGATAAAGATAGACGTCGAAGAGACTTTAATAGGTCGTTTGTGAATAATGTTGACCTAATGATTGGTAGTGTTACCGACTTCGCCGATGTCGCGAAGAAGCTGAAGCTTCGATTTGGGAGGGTGGAGATACGCAGAGGGAACTGCAGGAAGCTTGATATTCCGTCAAACTCAATTGACGGCATCATTACATCTCCACCTTATTCCATAGCTCTTGATTATGTCGCTAATGATGCTCACGCCCTTGAGCTACTAGAGTATGACTTGAAGTCATTTAGGGAAGAACTCGTTGGCGTGAGAGGAAAAGGAGCGGAGCGAGTGGAGCTTTACAATCAAGATATGATTAAAAGCTTCAAGGAAATGTATAGGGTCCTAAAGAGGGGGCGCTATGCCGCCATCGTTATTGGAAATGCCACCTATAATGGTGAAGAGATAAAAACAGTTCAATTTACCATTGAGCAATGCGAGCGACTAGGATTTAGGCTGGTCAGGAATGTGGACAAGATCATCTTCGGTCTCTACAACGTTATGCAGAAAGAGAATATTCTTATTCTTAGGAAGGAGGGGCGCTAGGGTTGGACGAGGATAGGCGAAGATTAAAGGAATACCAGGAGGTGCTTAGGAATATCGTCTCGGCATTTAAGAATGTGCCCTTTCCGGTAGTTCTTGAGTCTTCCGTGGGCCATAACGTCATTCCATTTGACAAAGGCGCCAACGCGGAACTTTTGGAAGACATTACCTTCTTAGCGGGCGAATTATTACACAAGCATTATATTGAATATATAACACGTGCGACTTACAATCAGGTTGTCAAAAAGAATCCTAAACAGTTCAGGATAAACGACGTCAGCACGGTCTTAGAGCGTGAGTTGGTTGAGGCACGTGTTCCTTTGAAAACTGTCCGCCAGCTGAAACGCCTTGGGGCAGGCGGGTATCCTGATTGCTTAATCGTTGATGAGAATGGACAGACAACCTACGTTGATATAAAAGCCACTACGCGCCGACGAGAAGAAGCTTCTGCGAGAGATTTCTTTTTCACAGGCCTGGAAAAAACACGTCAAAAGGTCACTAGAGATGGTTTACACCTCCTTCTAGGCTTCATGGTTAAAGAAGTTATGCCGGAACAATTCAAAGTTGTAGGTTGGAAGTTAGTAGACCTCTCAAAGTTGCGGGTTAGCTTAAAGCCAGAATTTAATGCTTCAAACCCAGAGATTTATAAACCTGAGGGAATCATCGCAGAAAAGATACTTGAGCGTATATAGACCCAGTACTTAGCTGAAAGCGAAGAAGATGACTCCTGGACGTTCATCTCACCGAAGAAAGCACCTTAAGCCAAATGATTTTTGCCTACCTCATTCTCACTGACCAAGAGAAGTTCCTTAAGCCAGCCACGCGGTCAACCGCGCCAGATGCCCTACCTGAACCAAACGACGAAGACGAGCGCGACGATGCTCATTAGCTTTAGAAGAATGTTCAGGCTTGGACCCGCGGTGTCCTTGAATGGATCGCCCACCGTATCGCCTATAATCGCAGCCCTGTGGGGATCGCTTCCTTTTCCTCCGTGATGCCCCTTTTCAATCCACTTCTTCGCGTTATCCCAGGCGCCACCCGCGTTCGCCATAAAGAGGGCTATCATCACGCCGGTAGCCAAAGCACCCGCTAGCATTCCGCCAACCGCCTCAGGTCCTCCCGCCGCGTTAGGGAGATCTGAGAAACCCTTGATGTACTTGAAAACAACTCCAACCACGATAGGCGATAGCACCGCCAGCATTCCAGGCGCAAGCATCCTTCTCAACGCACCACGCGTCGCAATATCAACGCAGTGGGCGTAGTTTCCCTTTGCCTTACCTTCCAAGAGCCCTGGAATCTCCCGAAACTGGCGCCTTACCTCCTCAACCATATCCTGAGCGGCGACTCCGACCGCCTTTAACGCCAGCGAGACGAAGAAGAATGGAAGCATCGCGCCAATTAAGAGCCCCGCTATTACAACGGGCTGGGACAGATCAAGAGCGGTGATACCCGCCTTGCTCGTGAAGGCGGCAAAGAAGGCAAGCGCGGTTAGCGCAGCGGAACTTATGGCAAAGCCCTTGCCAATTGCCGCGGTCGTGTTGCCAACCGCATCCAGGCTATCCGTAACTTCCCGCACCTCCGGCGGAAGTCCAGCCATCTGCGCGATTCCGCCGGCATTATCCGCCACTGGTCCATAGGCGTCCACCGCCAGAGTTACGCCCAAGGTTGAAAGCATTCCAACCGCGGATATGGCTATGCCGAATAAGCCTTTGGCTGGCTCTGAGAATCCACCCGCCACGCCGAAGCTAATCAGAATAGCCAGCACGATTGTCAAGAGGGGTAGAACCGCGGAGTACATTCCCAGCGCGTAACCTCCCATAATAGTCGTCGCGGGTCCAGTGAGGGAAGACTTGGAGAGCTCCCGCGTTGGAGAGAAGTCGTAGCTCGTATAGTATTCGGTGAAGAACGCAATCAAGAGCCCCGCGATGAGCCCGGAGATAATCGCAAAGAGGATGCCGTTAGGAATCTCCTTGAGGAGGAAGGTAACGAGAATAGTTCCGGCAACCATAAATACCGCGGAGATAATTGTGCCGTTTCTCAAGGCGGAGTGCGGGTTTCTGCCCGTGGCTAGATTAGTGAACACTATTCCAATAATGGCTGAGATTATTCCAACTCCCGCAATCGCCAATGGATAAAGCGCGGCGAGGGCGGTGTGCATCGCCACGAATCCTAGTAGCATCGCGGAGATTATTGAGCCAACGTAGCTCTCAAAAAGGTCAGCGCCCATACCTGCTACGTCTCCTACGTTATCGCCAACGTTGTCCGCAATAACCGCAGGATTTCTAGGGTCATCCTCGGGAATACCCGCCTCAATCTTACCAACGAGGTCTGCGCCTACATCCGCCGCCTTCGTGTAGATTCCACCCCCAACCCGGGCAAAAAGCGCAATTGAACTTGCGCCCAGCGAAAAGCCGAGAATGTCTCTTGCCAACGCGTCTGCGAATAGGGCAGAATTGCCGCGGGTGAAGAGAACGAACAAAACGCTAATCCCGAACACCCCCAAGCCTACAACGGTTAGCCCAAGAACCGCTCCCGCGGAGAAACCAATCCGAATGGCGGGTACTACTCCTCTCTTGGCTGCCTCGGCGGTTCTCGCGTTTGAGAAAGTCGCCACTCGCATTCCCACGTATCCCGCGAGCGCGGATAGAAACGCACCAACTAGGAAGGAAACGCCCGTTAGCCAAGAAAGCTCCCTGGTAAAGAATGAAGAAACTAGTATCACCAGAAAGACGATTACAGCAAAAATCGTGATTGATGAGTACTCGCGCCTTAGAAACGCCATTGCGCCTCTTTGAATAGCGTCGCTAATCTCCCGCATTCTTTCGTCTCCCGGACTTGCTTGCGCGTTCCGCCGGGCAAGAAAGAACGCAAACAAAAGTGAGATAATCGCAAAGAAAATGGAAAGTACTAGTAGCATTGGCAAATGAACTCCACTCCGTCAGATTAAAGCCCTATTCTAATTTACTTGCAATCTTAGTGTCAATCAGATATCAGGCTGGACTTAACCAACAACTTCCTTACCCAACCTCCGAGAGTCCAACTAAAACGTGAAGAGGCGGGATGAGCTTTGTGGAAAAGCCCACCCCGCTTCCACTGATAGTCAACGTCAGTCTTAGCCTAAAGCGAACGGGGTAAATTCCAGCGTCCCGCGGAGTTGAAATAGGCACCGCCTAAGTCCCGGGAAACGCGAAACCACCGCTACGTTCATCCTAGTAATCCATATCCATTCCGCCACCAGGACTGGGCATCGGCGGTTGCTTCTTCTCCTCCGGCTTCTCCGCCACAAGGGCTTCGGTCGTCAGCACCATACTAGCGATGCTGGACGCGTTTTCCAGGGCGGAGCGTGTAACCTTAAGTGGGTCTATTATTCCCGCCTTCACCAAGTCCTCGTATTGGAACGTTTGAGCGTTGAATCCGAAGTTCTTTTCCTTTTTCTCCAGGATACGCTCAATAACGATGCTTCCTTCATAGCCGGCGTTCTGCGCAATCCAACGAACCGGCTCCTCAAGGGCGCGGTGAACTATCCTGATGCCCAGTAGTTCATCGGGATCGCTCCCGTCTTCCTTAAGCATTGGCTCGAGAACTGCCCTTGCCCTAAGAAGAGCAACACCGCCACCGACCACTATGCCCTCCTCAACCGCTGCGCGGGTAGCGGAGAGCGCGTCTTCATAGCGGTGCTTCTTTTCCTTGAGCTCGGTTTCCGTAGCCGCACCAACCTTTACAAGGGCAACTCCACCCGCAAGCTTCGCCAACCTTTCCTGGAGTTTCTCCTTGTCCCAATCCGAGGTTGCCTTGTCTATCTCAGCGCGAATCTGATGAATCCTGCCCTTGATGGCTTCCTTCGTGCCCTTACCCTCAATGATAGTGGTGTTCTCCTTGTCAACCTTGACCTTCTTGGCGCGACCCAGATCGTTAAGGTCAACGGACTCGAGCTTCACCCCAAGATCCTCGCTAAAGTAAGTTCCACCCGTTAGGGTAGCGATATCGCCCATCATCGCCTTTCTGCGGTCTCCATAGCCGGGACTCTTAACCGCGCAAACGGAAAGCGTTCCACGAAGCTGGTTCACAACGAGGGTAGCAAGTGCCTCACCCTCCACGTCCTCGCAGACGATTAGCAGGGGCTTCCCACTCTTGGCAACCTTTTCCAGGAGAGGGATGATGTCAGCTACCGCGCTGATCTTCTTCTCCCAAAGGAGGATGTATGGCTCGTCAAGGCTAACCTCCATATTCTCCTTGTCGTTGATGAAGTAAGGCGAGAGGTATCCGCGGTCAAACTGCATCCCTTCCACAAGCTCAATCTTGGTCTCAGCGGTCTTGCTTTCCTCAACGGTAATCACTCCGTCCTTTCCGACTTTTTCCATCGCCTGCGCGATTAGCTCGCCAATCTCCGGGTCGTTGTTGCCGGATATTGTCGCCACGTGGGCAATCGCTTTCTTGTCGTCCTTAATGTTAACCGCGTACTTCTTGAGCTCTTCAACCACCTTAGCCGCAGCCTTCTGGATTCCTCGCTTAAGCCCCATAGGGTTAGCGCCTGAAGTGACATTCCTTAAACCTTCACGGACGACCGCCTGGGCAAGCAATGTGGCGGTGGTTGTGCCGTCACCGGCAATGTCGTTGGTTTTGGACGCCACCTCCTTCACAAGCTGAGCACCCATATTCTCCCATGGGTCCTCCAGCTCAATTTCTTTGGCGATGGTTACTCCGTCGTTGGTGATAGTGGGACTACCCCACTTCTTCTCCAAAATCACGTTGCGCCCGCGGGGGCCAAGAGTGATCTTGACGGTATCAGCCACCTGATTCACTCCATTAAGCAGCTTTTCGCGGGCTTTATCGGAAAATCTAATTTCTTTCGCAGCCATTTTTCAAATCCTCCTGTTCGTTGTTGTTAGACTTAAAACCTTTACAAGCTTTAGATGTGTGGCTAAGCCTGCCACGCCATAACGTCGTCGTCCCTAAGGATGAGGTATTCATCCCCATTGATCTTCACCTCCGTACCGGCGTACTTGCTGTAAAGGATCTTCATCCCCACCGAAACGAACACCGGCGCCCTGTTACCATTCTCTAGGAGCTTACCCTCGCCTACCGCGATTACTTCGCCAAGCACCGGTCGCTCCTTCGCGCTGTCGGGGATGACTATCCCGCCGGGAGTCTTCGCCTCTTCCTCCTCAAGAGGCTTCACAATCACCCTACCGGGTGCAGGTACGTAAGAAAACTTCTTGACCATAGTTCATAAACCTCCTTTTTTAGTAATTTAAGATTTAATGCAAACTACAAAAGCCTGTCTTCACAGGCAGGGTGGACTAGCAATTGCATCCACCGGCTGTTAGCAACTTAGACTGACGATTGCTAATTATAATAACTGAAGGTGGCTTTGTCAAGTCCCCCTTGATGTTAGCGGAAAAGGCATCCCAAGTGGGGTCAGTAAAGGTTCGTCCCAGTAAAGCCAGTTCCCTCGCCCGCGGTAGCTAGACGCCTTTTGCCCCCACCCTCTCTGGTTTCTAGCGAAAATCATTAACCGGACGAATCCGCTATATAATAGTTGGTGGGAGATAACTATAGACGCGATGGAGTACCTTCGCATAAAGCTTGGCGGTAGGAAGAAATCAATCCTACTTAAGCTCGTTGAGAGCTACATAAAAGAGGCGGAGCCGATAAGCTCTGGCTACCTTGAGCACTTCATTGACTCAAGTAGCGCCACTATAAGGAACGAGCTTCGCGAGCTTACGGAGCTGGGATTCCTGGAGCAGGTGCACTCTATGGGCGGAAGGATTCCCACGAGCCGAGCCTATAGAATCTACGTGAACGAGCTTATTTCCCGGTTAATCCTGGATAGGAACGAGGTAAAGGCTCTCTACCGGGCGTTCAACAAGGTTGGTAGAGAGATGGAAGCTTTGATAGCCTCCGCTCTGGAAGTTCTTTCCAAGAAGTCCGACTATATGGCATACGCGACCGTATCCTCCGCACCGTCCACCAGAGTGAGAAGCGTCAATCTAATAGAGCTGGGTGAAACGGAAGTAGTCGTTATACTCGTCACTGACGTGGGAGTCGCTCAAAGCAAAGTCATTAGAACTGGCGTTCCAGTTCGCAAATTGATGCTTGGTCTTGTGAACGAGAAGCTGAACAACTACCTAAGGGGCAAGCGCGTGCAGGAGATAAACCTTAAAGAATTAAAGGGATTTCTCAGAGGAATTGCTGACAGGATACCCGCGCTCTTTTCGCGGTTGGACGAAGTACTGAGAACAGCGACTTACCCAAGTCAGAGAGTCATCTTCACCGAAGCTTACAAACTGCTATCCCAGCCCGAGTTTGATGAGGCAAACGCTTTTCGTGAAGTTATGGCAACAATTCAAGACCAGGATTGCTTCCTTGAAATAGTTGAGAAAGGCCAAACGGAGAGGGAGATTGACGCGGTAATAGGTGATGAAGCGGGTAGGGATGAGCTTAGGAACGTTAGCATCCTTGTGTCCAGTTACGCTTCCGAGAACGAACAACTTGGCAAGCTTGGTCTCGTGGGACCAAAGAGGCTGGACTACGAAGGGAGCCTACCAATGGTATTTAACGTTGCGGAAGCTCTTTCAAGGGCTCTTGCGGACTGGAAGAAACGATAAGAGTGATATGAGAGACAACCTTTACGAAGTACTCGGAGTTCAGCGTGGAGCGAGCCAGGAGGAAATTAAGAGGGCGTACAGAAGGCTCGTACGCGAACTCCATCCCGACGTGAACCCAGGAAACAAGGAAAAAGAGGAGAGGTTCAAGCAAGTCGCGGTAGCTTATGAGATCCTCTCCGACCCTGAAAAGCGTGCTTACTACGACAGGTACGGAACAGTCAAGGCGCCGGCGGGCTATGGCAGTGGAGATGTATTCAGCGATTTTGGGAATCTATCCGACCTCTTTGACTTCTTCTTCGGCGACAGGTTTGACTTCGGCTTCGCGGGAAGAAGGGCAAGAAGAGAGGCAAGAAGGGTTGACCCCACCTTCGCGAGTGGTGATGACTTGCATGCGGAGATAAGCCTAAGTCTCAAGGAACTGTTCAGCGAGCAGTCAAAAACCGTAAAAGTTAGAAGGTTGGAGCACTGCCCCACCTGTCAAGGCTTAAAGCTCGAGCCAGGAACGAATCCCACGGTTTGCAACCGTTGCGGAGGAACCGGTGTCCTCACAACGACGAGACAATCCATCCTCGGCGTGTTTTCTTCTACAACCACTTGCCCAAACTGTCGGGGTTACGGCTCCCTTATTAACAACCCCTGCAAGGCTTGCGGTGGTACGGGGCTTCACGGCGTTGATAGAACCATAGAGGTGACGATCCCCGCAGGTGCCTTAGACGGAATGGTCTTGAGACTAGCAGGCGAGGGACATCGGGGGACGGGTGGAGGAAGAGCGGGAAACCTACTCATTTCCATTAAAGTTCAGGAGGACGAAGTATTCACGCTCAATGATGCAGACTTAATCGCGGAGCTTCCTTTGACTTATCCGGAACTTTACCTAGGGGCGAAGCTGAGTATCCCCCATCCCTCGGGCAAGCTGTTAAACGTCAAAATTCCCCCGAAGACACAGCCGGGAACCGTGATAACCCTGCACGGTGAAGGACTTCCGAGAATAAACAGATCAGGCAGGGGCGACCTGCGCATAATAACTTCGCTACTATTCCCTGAGAAGCCCACCCGGGAGGAACACGCTCTCCTCGCAAAAATCAAGGAAGCACCAAGCGATGAAACTAGTGGCAAATTACGACAACTGAAGAAGCCTGATAGAAGTTACTTTCAGTAGCCTATGCTTGGGCGCTGGGGGTTAGGAGGTCCGGGGAAGGCTGGAAGCGAACGACTCCTACGCGTGGGGGTGGGCGCGGTCGTAGGTTTCGCGCAGATGTTTCATCGTAACCTTGGTATAAATCTCAACGGTTGAGATGTTGGCGTGTCCAAGAAGCTCCTGCACAACGCGGATGTCCGCGCCGTTTTCCAAAAGGTGCGTCGCGAATGAATGGCGCAGGACGTGGGGCGTAACCGCGCCCTTGATTCCAGCCTTAAGGGCGTATCCTTTAATGATGCGATATATCTGCACTCGCGATAGACCGCCCTTTCTTCCGAGAAAGAGGACGCCCACACTCTCCCGTTTCCGGGGCTTCCTCTTGTTCCTTGAGAGGGTGGGTCTCACTTCTGACAAGTAACTCCTCAGCCAGTAAACCGCGTAATCCCCAAGAAGGGCGACGCGGAACTTTGCACCTTTACCCCGAACCCTGACGAGCCCTCTATCCAAGTCAACGTCCGAGATTTTCAACCCCGCGCATTCGCTAACACGGATACCACTGGCGTAAAGAACCTCAAGAATTGCGCGGTCACGAATCCCCATAGGGCTTTCCGTGTCAGGAGCGTCCAGCAACCTTTCAACCTCCTCTCTAGTCAATGCCTTCGGGACCGCGACCGCCCTTCTGGCTCTTATCCCCTTCGGGAAGGGGTTCTCGCGGATGATGCCTTCCTTCACGAGAAACTTGCAGAAACTCCTCAAGGACGCTATTCTTCTCCGCACGGTCGCGGTGGAGAGATTCCTATCCTTGTTTATTCTTCCGACGAAGTCCGTTACCACTTCCCCTTTAATCTGCCTTGTGTCATCAATGCCCGAGGCTTCCAAGAACTTCTGGAGATCGGACGCGTAGGCGGAGATAGTCAATGAAGACGCGCCCGCTTCCACGCGAAGCGAATCTGCGAATCTATCCAGAGCACGAAAAATATCCACTTAACAGATTCTAACGCAAACCCAAGGCGATAGCCTCCATTTCCCTTAAGCCCGACTTCACAATCTACCAGGGTCAAGTTTCATAACGAGGGCACCGCCATCATCCATTGCTCCTTCATCCAGGTCCACAAAGTCCAGGTCCACGCCCACATCAACTACTCCGGGATAGTAAATGGGAACAGCCCCAGTACCATCCCTCAGTGTCATTGGCAGATCAAACTGAGAGGGAATAAGTTCATTTAACGAGAAAGCGCCGTATTTAGCCATACTTCCGGCAATGAAGAGTTTGCCAATGGATGGAGGGAATTCAATGCTGGTTGGATACGGGCGAACTTCATCCTCAGACGTTGAAAAACCCTCTATCGTGTCAGCGGTAAGCTTGCCAATGAAATAATTGTTGGGAAAAAGTTCCAGGGACAGCGTCATGCCAACCACTAGGAGTTCCCCTGAAGGAAGAACGACGAACGACTTTTTCTGAACTCCAGCTGGCGCAAACGTCCAATCCTTGCTCCATAGGATATTCTCCATTGAGCTGTTAAGGCAGGCGGTAAAGGAGCCTGGCGTCATACCGCCAACAATGTAAATTAAGCCTTCGTCCGAAACCTCAATATGCGACACGCTAATCCACCTAGATTCCACTTCCAGCAAACGCTGGCGAACTATGTCGCCACTGCCTGTTATCTCAAGTAAGGCAACGTCCCAGAATCTGTCTAAGCCTTCTATGGTGACGCCGAGAAGAATATTTCCATTCGGAAGCAATTCAACGTCGCCGAAGGTAGATTTTCCACCGAATAGCCCGAAAGCCATATCCCACTCCACATTCCCGTCGGCGTCAAGCTTAAGGAGCAATACATGAGGGTCGTAGCCTGCAGAACCGCCTACGTAAATGTTTCCCACGTCGTCCAACACTAATGAGTCTGCATTCTCCCTTAGAGTGATTTTCCCCGCGCGCCCCAGAGACCTGCTCCAGATAACATTTCCGTCAGGATCAGCTTTAATAACAAGAACTCTTTTACCATCAACTTGCTCTCCGAAGTACGTGGTATTTCCAGCGATTATGATGTTTCCCACCTGGTCAAGCGCCAACGTCTCTCCATAACCCTGAACGAATATGTCTGGATTCTCCCCGACAAAACTTCCCCACCTCTTCTTGAAGAGCAAATCTCCGTTCTGGGTCCACTTCATGAGAAGAACGTTCTTAGCGTCGTATGGTCCCGCTCCAGGAAAATAAATATACCCAACCGCAATTAAGTTACCCTCTTGGTCTATCGCGAAGTCTTCTAGCAACTGATCCGCAGTATGAACATCTCCCGTCGCTGGATTAGTCCAGGTGTAATTAGAGCGCCACGTGTGAAGCCACTCTGGGATGTTCACAGTTACAGATTGGCTTGACGTTCCCGCAAATTCCTCGTCATCGGTAACTTTAAGGGCTACCGTGAAATCTCCTCCTGTTTCAAAGGTGTGGGTGAAAGTTAGAAGATTCTCCACCTCATAAACGCCGTCTCCGTCCAAATCCCACTCATACTTAGTTATATTTCCGCCATCCGGGTCATAGGATCCACTCCCATCAAATGTCACTTCCACTGGGGGAGGAATAGTCCCTTCCGTTATGTCCTGGGTCAGAACTGCGATGGGTAGCTGATCAGGTGGTATTTCCAAGTAAACAGTATCTGACCATGTATCACTCTCGCCTGTACCAAACACCGGCTTGACCCTTATCTGGTCGTTATTGTGAAGATTATCGGGAAGTTCAGATTGCGTAAGTTCACCCCGCCAAAGGGCTCGGAAATCTTGTGTTGTCCGTTTGTCCAAACCCCATTCGGCAACCTTAGTTGCATTAGCCCAATTGCTCTGACCAGCTGGAAGGTAATAGACGTTGTAGCCTTCAATTTGTAAGAAGAAGTTCTGAGCGATGGGGGTGATGTCCTGAATGCTTAACACGCCATCACCATTGGTCACCCTATCAAGATGCGGGTCAATATCCTCGTTCCATTCATCGCCCTGATGAGGGTCACTAGGATGCTCACCCCAGAAGTGAAACCATTTGTCCGCTAACGGTGTTATGTCCTGAATGTTCACTAAACCGTCAAAGTTTAAATCACCGCTAACACGCTCATTGAAAGACGGGTTCCATTTCCATTCGTCTTCAACGCGAGTAAGCTCTAAAGATTCCCAAATGGTACGGTTGTACCTGGGTGTAGGGTCCAACGGTTCATCGTTCTCCTCAACCATATGACCTGCACTATCCTTGCCCGAAACCCTCTTACTATCCAGCACACTTTCGGTCACAATGATTCCGTGCTTCTCGTAAACCAACTGCTTCAACTTCTGCTCAAGATACTTAACCCTTTCCGGGTAGGGCATTTGCTTAATCAAATAATCCTAATGCGTGAAGTTAGCGCTTAATAAACTCGCGTTGGGTGAAGAATTGACGTCGTCAATAGCCTTGGTTGCATCGCTGTTTGAAACTGGAAAGTTGTGCTTTCCTCCTCCGCAAGAAGTAGAAAGCCCTACCGCCAGAACGATGGCAAACTTTAAACACCAACTCACGTTCCTTCGCATTTGGTCACTCCTGGCAAACTGAAATCAAGATTATTTTACCATATTTCTCACAACCAGAGCAACCCCCTGACTATCAGGATCTCAACGCCTCCGGCACCAATATCGGGGATTCGCTCTCCTGAGAGAGACTCACTACTATTCTGAGCTGGTAACAGCTCTATCTCAAATTCTTCAAGATGGCGATTCCTCCTTCACCGTCGACTGAACCGGTAGGCGCACCTACTGTCCCTTCACACAGTCTGTTCTCACCGTCAAGGGTCTCAACAGGCGAAACATCCAAATACTCAACCGTCGTGCCTAACGAGATGCTTGGCTCCGCTGAGTAATCCTGCCACGAACCATTACTAAGGTCGCGACCGCTTCCGGCTATGTAGAAGTTTTTGGACGTATCGAAATGAATTAGCGTGAAATATCCCGAACTCCCTTCCCACACCCTAGCGGACCTAGTTCGCAACTGGTCATCGTACCGAAGGAGTAGGCTCTCCCAGAATCCAGGCTGTCCAACGAACCCCCAAGCGAATATCTCTCCGTCATACGACAGAGCCGCACTTGATGCTCCCGCAACGGCATGGGCCGAACGCACGTCCAAGTCCATTGAAACTTCTACAAAGAGCCCAGAACGTTCATCAGTCTCCGGATTCCAGTAGCCTCCCCCGATAAGGAGTGACCCGTGAGGCAGGAAGAGCAATCCTCCTCCAAAACCCTCCGAGGCGCCTCCGTCTACCGCAATTGAATTCAAAAGGTCACCGTCGCTGGAAAATTTCAGTATAAGTCCATCGCCTGACCCACTTTCACCAATGCTACCCGAAGCAAATACTTCCCCATCTTCGCTCACCGCCACCTCTGATAGGTGAATCTCGGTGTCTCCCACCCATTTCCTTGCCCACGCAGGATTGAAACCGTTATCAAACTTCCCGATGAGTAGATCGGTGCTACTACTGCCGTGGGCTATTGTGTAGCCTACAATATAAATATTCCCAAGTTCGTCTATGCAAGAGCCATTAA
>FWWM01003286.1_pt1 | contig 40635 bp, 52 predicted proteins | sample 2228351 | NCBI WGS metagenome assembly FWWM01 (sample SAMEA103939774, study PRJEB20133) | metagenome
GCGACTACCCCCCCCCGCACTTTCTGTGTCGTCAGTAAACCCTTTCTCTGTGCCATCAGTGCCTTCATCGTCTATCCCTCCAACTTCAGGGGCGTTTGCCCCTCCTACCCTATTAAACGATTCAGATGCCCGTTTCGATGGGTCATACCCGAAAAACTCCACAAATTTCGCCCGCAAATCGGGCAGATAACTGCGCAAGGTGTTCGCATTCCGCCCCAACAGACGCGCCACCTCCTCCCACGAATAGCCCTCCAAGCGCAACTGAAGCATCTCCCGAAGCCCTTCAGGCAACGACTCCAGAAAGGCTTGCGCATCTAACTCACTTTGGAGCGGCTCGTCCATCGCCACACAGGCGACGCCTTCGGGGAGAGTCTCCCACGCTACTTGCACAAGGCACTGCTCGTGTCGGGTTCGGTCTATGGTCAGCGACCGCAGTTTATGACCGCACCAGCCGAGTGCGTGGTGGGGGTCGGGGTGTTGCCACGGGTAGTGCTGGAAATGGCGGTAGAAGGCGTGCAGGCACTCCATCGCAAGGTCGGCAGCAGTGTGGGCGTCGGGCGTGAGCGTGGTTGCCCGCTCGTGCAGGTGTTCGATCCAGTTCTGCTCTGTCCACAGGGAAGGTTCTGTTGGGGAGCGCATCGTTGCGTCCTCCTGTGGAGCTGCTTTTCGGGGGAGCGTGTTGGATTCCTGCTTTTCTGTGTGAAGGGAAGGTTTCGCTTAGCGAGGGGTAAGGCGAGAACGAAAGCAGGGGTATGGGCAGTGCGAAGGGGGCTTGTGAAATAGCCCCCATAACCCTTGAACCTGTCAGAACGGTGGTGGCGGTGGGTTGCCCGCCAAGCGCACTTGCATTTCCTGAGTGGCTTGGTTACCCGCCCTGTCTACAGCGCGTAGTTGCACCCTCAAATCACCTGCAGTACCGTTCCACTGGGCAGTGAAGGTCGCTTGATAGGTGTTCGTCGTGCCCTGTCGGGCAAGGCTCACATTCGCTTGCCGATTATCGGGATAGGTCAACAACGCCTGCACAGTTGCTACCCCTGAATCGAGGTCTACTACAGCGGCGCTAATCTGCGCGGTGGCAGTGTTCGTGAGCAGGGTGGATGAGACCCCCAAGCCTGAAATCGTGGGGGGCGTGGTATCGGTGCTAATACCGCCTCCTCCACTACCGCCTCCACCGCCACCCCCACAAGCGAGGGTCACAACAACCGCAAGAGCCACCAACAGATAGAGAACTTTTCGCATCGTTTTCACCTCGTGCTGATAAGCGGGATGACCGCGCGAGCAACCTGCCCGTCTTCACTCGTGGCGACCACTTCGACCAGGTACTGCCCTGGTGGGAGTGCAATTCCTTTGTCATCCCGTCCGTCCCAGACCAGCTGTTGATAGCCTTCCGAGCGGTTAAGGTTAGCCGTGAGCGTTCGTACCGTGCGCGCACCCGAACGGATGGCGACCTGCACCTGTGCGGGTGCGGTCAGCGAGAAGCCAATCTGGAACGGTTCGCCCCGACTGCGCCCACCGTGAACGGTTGGGTTCAAAACTCTTAACAGCGCGCGCACTGCCATCGGTTCGATGCTGAAGGTATAGACGCCACCACTGGGAGGCGCGTTGAAGGTATAGTTCGCGCGACTACGCAACGGCATTCGCGCCCCTGTCTGCTCGTCGGTTAGCACCAGCTGTACCGAGCGCGGGAGTTGCAGGGCGTTGGGAATATGCAAGGTAATCGCTTGAGGCGCATCGGCTGGGGGCACGCGCACTTCCACCTGCCACCGTGTGGAACGGGAAACTTCGGCACGCAAATCGGCAGAGAAGTAGCCCTCCGCCCGACGCAGGAGAATCTGGGGCGCACGCTCGTTGGTGAAGGCGGTAGGCGGTGGGCTGGCTAAGAGGGCGCGCCCTGCCCCAAGCACCACTTCGGAGTGTCCGCCCTCGCCCCAAGCCTGAATGCGCAGGTTCCAAGTGCGATGGTCGGGCGTCCGACTTCGACTAACAGAACGCGTAGCAGGGTTGAGCTCCAGCGTACACGGCTCGCTCGCCAGTATCCAGTAGGTACGCCACGGCTCCAACGCACCGTTCACGCTCGGCAACAGGTTGGCATCATAGACCAGTTCGTACGCTCCTTGAGATGGGTTCTGCGGGTCTTGGCGCCAACTCCAAAGGTAGTCGTTCAGCCATCCTGCCTGTTGCGCCTCGCGTAAGGTCAGGGTTTGATTGCCACGCTTGACGCGTATCGTGTCCACATTCCAAAGCAGGTTCGCAAGGTAGGGGCTGGCAATCAGGTTCCAGCCCGGCTGAAGCGAGATTTCTCTGGGGCTGGTGATGGGCTGACCACTCAGGTCTAATCGCACGGTGCTGGGCACTTTCACGAAGTAGCCCTCTCCGATTTGCAGTTGCGAGACCGGCTCGTAGGCTTGGCTTGTGGGGTTCCAGCGCACTATCTGCGCGTTGGAGAGACCCAGTGCGCTGAGGCTGGCATCGGACACCTGTAGGCTGAGTGCGAACCCTCGCATGCCAATTAGCGTCGGTTGAACCTCTTGGGCAGTGCGAAGTGTGCGAGTCTGGCTCCACTCGCTGTAGGCTCCACGCGCATCTTGGGCGCGCACCCGCCAGCTGAATGTGCCAACTGGAAGCGCACGGTTATCGGGCACGGGGTAGATCAGCGTTGCGCTACTTGCCACATAGTCTGTGGTGAACTGTTGAACGACCTGTGTGCCCTGACGCACCTCGATTTCAAAACGCACCTGCTCCTCATCAGGGTCATCCGCACGCACCCGGAAGATAGGAGTGCGTGAGGTAGTGGCATCGTTTGCAGGGCTAATCAGTTCGGGTATGCTGGGCGCACGGTTCGGCTGGGGAACAGTGAAAGTGCGCACCGAACTCCAATCCCCCTGTGCGCCCCGCACATCCACGCCTCTCGCCCGCCAACGATAGACACCAGGCGCAAGTACCTCATCCAGTGTAAAACTTGTCTCGTCGCCACTGCCCACCTCTGGAGTGGAGAAAGTGCGCAGAGTGTCATCAGGAAGCGTGAGTTCGATCGTTCCGCTCAGACGGTCGCCGTCAGGGTCGCTCAGACGCAAGCGGAAAGTCACTGCGCCTGTGATTTCAGCACCATCGGCAGGGACAATCAGAGTGGGCGAGCTCGGGGCGCGGTTTGTTGCTGATACTTGGAACTCCCAATAGGCTGTCCACTCGCTGAATGCACCCACGCTGTCTTGTGCCCGCGCACGCCAAGTGTAGGTTCCCTCGCCCAACGGCGCGTTCAGGGTCAGGCTCACTTCGTCTCCGCTGTTCACGAACGCCGTTTCAAAGGTTTGGGTCGTGCCTGTGCTGGCGGAATGAACCTCAATCTGCGCCTTCACTTGGTCGTTGTCGGGGTCGCTCAAGCGCAGGGTGAAAGTCGGTCGAGTAGATACGGTTGCCCTATCGGAGGGGCTAAGCCGTTCGGGCAGGGCTGGAGGCTGATTCTCGGCAGGCACAGTGAACTGGCGCGTATCGGTCCAATCGCTCTCAGCGCCATACTCATCGCGCGCCCGTGTCCGCCACTGATAGGTTCCTGCCTCAAGCGCATTCCCCTCTGGTACGATGAACTGGACTTCGCTCCCACTCTCGACAAGCTCTGTCGTGAACTCGTGTAAACGCGTGCCCCCTTGATAAATCTCAATTACTACTTGAACGCGGTCGTTATCTGAATCGCTCAGTCGCAAGTGGAAGGTCGGCGTTGGGCTGACATTGATATTGTTCGCAGGTGCAAGGATTTCGGGCTTGCCTGGCGCGCTGTTGCTCACGGCGAAGGTACGAGTTTCGCTCCAATCACTGAACAGCCCCTGGTCGTCCTGTGCGCGTGCCCGCCACTGATACTGACCGGGTGTCAAAGGCTGGTCGCTTGGAATAGATACCGAGACATTCGTGCCACTGTTGGCAAAGTTCGTCTCGTAGTTTCGCACCTGATTATCGGGAGTGGTGATTTCGATAAGTGCGCGCACTTGGTTGTTATCAGGGTCGGAGACGCGCACGGTGAGGGTCGGTGTGCGTCCAACCGTAGCGCCATTGTTGGGACTCACAAGCTGAGGCACATCAGGCGGGCGGTTGGGCGGTCCGAAAGTCCACACCACCACAAGCCCCTCATCACTGGCAACAGCAAGCCACTGCCCTTCGGTGTCAGGAGAGAGCGCCAGCGCGTGAATGGGCGAGCGCAGAGCGTTCACCTGACGCTGGAGTGTGCCCGCCAAGTTCCAGAAGCGCAAAGTACCATCAAAACCCGCCGAGATTATCGTAGTGCCACTGCGTGAAAAGAGAACTTGAGAAACACCAACATCCAAGTGCGCGTTGATTATGCCCTGTGGCGCACCTGTCTCGGCGTTCCAGAGGCGCACCGTGCCGTCCAAACTGCTGGACGCCAAAAGCGCGCTGTTGGGCTGGAAAGCGAGGTCGGTGATGGCTTCAGTGTGCCCTGTCAGCGTATATTGGAGCGTGCCATCGTTCGCATTCCATACTCGAACATTCCCTAACGCGTCCCCCGTTGCGATATAGGCTCCATTAGACGACATCGCTACGGCGTTCACTGTGCCGTTGTGGGGCATCAGCGTACCCTGCAGAGTGCCCGCAGGCAGGCTCCAGACCTTCGCAGTTCCATCCGCGCTCGCCGTCGCCACTAATGAGCCATCTGCCGAGAAAGCGATATCCAAAACCGCGTCGGTATGCGCCTGCCAAGTTGCTATCGTATTTCCATTTGGTAAACCGCGCACGATAACCTGCCCGTTCAAGTCGCCCAACACTAAATAGTTTCCATCAGGCGAGACCCGCGCGCTGAACACGAAATCGTTATGAGCAGGTAAATCGTCTTCAAAAGTGCCATCGCTTGCAAACCAGCGTTTGATTCCCCCTCCCAAGTCGACCGAAACCAAGATACTACCTGCGAAGCCAACTCCCTTGATTGGCTCGGTATGTTCGGGCAGGCTCGCCGTTGACTCACCTGTCTGAGGGTTCCAGAAGCGCACTCGGCGGTCAATCCCTATCGACACAATCTGGGTTCCATCCGCTAATGCTGAAAAACCGTTCACGCCGTCTCGGTGTGCATCGATAGTGCGAATCGCACTCCCGTTGGCAGGGTTCCAAACCTTGATTGTGCCATCCCATGAGGCAGAGAAGAGTTGGATTCCGTCTGAGCGGTATGCCAGCCCCGATATCGTCAGCAAGTGGGCGCCTTCAATCGTGCGCTCGGTTTGCCATGTGCCTCCTTGTTGGCTCCAGATTTTTATCGTGCCGTCGGTTCCCCCGCTTGCGAAACGGTTTCCAGTGGGCGCCCAAGCGAGCGCGCTCACCTCCCCGAAGTGGGCACTGGAAAGCGTCGCAATCTGGTTCCCGTTACTCACTTGCCAAAGTCGTATATTCCCGTTCCCATCGCCTACTGCTACTGTTTGGCTATTCGATGAGAAAGCAACAGAGAAAACCCCGTTGGAATGCCCCATTAGCGTCCGCACTGGTGCGCCTGTGCTGGCGTTCCAGAGGCGTACCGTGCCATCCCACCCACCTGTAGCGATGAGGGTTCCGTCAGGCGAGAAACAGACCACCCTGCCCCCCGTACTGTGAGCGTTGATGTTACGCACACGAACACCAGTAGCAACTTGCCATACCATCAACTTCCCGTCCATATCGAGCGTCGCTACCTGCTGACTATTCGGCGAGAAGGCAATCGAAATCACAGGGCTGAGGTGGTCACTCAGCATCCGCTCTAACTGGAGATTAGTTCGGCGGTAGAGGGCAACTTGGTCACCTTCGCAGGCGACTGCCACCCACTGCCCATCGGGCGAAAACGCAACCACATCGCCCGAAGGCACCGCTCGTCGCCAGACCACATCGCTCTGCTGGGCGTACATTATCCACACGCCAACCATCATCAGCATCAGTAAACCGAAAGCACGCATATCCAAAGGCATTATTGGCAACTCACCCGCATTTTTGCAGATGAGAGGACTCGCTCCCAGCGTGGCGAACAGAAATGGCGATGGTCTTCACCAAGCGTGCGTGGGCACTTTTAGGACTGGGCGGACTGGTTGCGCTCATCGGCGTCGCCCGACCAGAGTTCCTCTGGTGGGTCGTGCCTGTGGATTTGTTCATGGCAATCCTCTTGATTGCGGATGCATTGAGCCTGCCTCGCGCAGACCAGTTTCGGGTAAAGCGAATTCACGACCATGTGCTCTCGCTGGGCGCATCGAACCGAATCGAGCTAGAGCTTCAGCACGACCTCACCCATACCTACTACGGCATCCTGCGTGATGAACCGCCCCGCGACACCCGCTTCGACCAACGCCAGTTCCCGATAACACTCAAACCAGACCAACCCGTGCGCGTGAGCTATCATCTCATACCCCTCTATCGGGGCGAGGCGCGCTTTGAAGATGTGTTTCTGAGAGTGGAGGGGCGCCTGCGCCTACTTGCCCAAACCTACCGCCTACCCGCCCGTGAGCGCGTGCCTGTCTACCCCAACCTACTCCAGATGCGCGAGTACGACCTGTTGCGACATCGGGGCGCACTTCGTCAGATGGGGTTCCGCCAGTTCCGCGTTCGGGGTCAGGGCACGGAGTTCGAATCGCTTCGCGACTACACGCTCGACGACGAGTTTCGCCGTATCGATTGGAAAGCGACCGCTCGGCGTGGCAAGCCCGTCGTGCGCGACTACCAAGTGGAGCGGAGCCAGAATGTCATCCTGCTCTTGGACTGTGGGCGCAATATGCTTGCGGAGGTGGAAGGCACACGCAAGTTCGATGTGGTGCTGAACACTGCGCTGATGCTGGCGCATGTAGCGACCCAGATGGAAGACAAGGTGGGTGCGCTCGCCTTTGCCGACGAAGTCGACCAGTTCATCGTGCCCCAGCGTGGGCGGGCACAGGTGCGCAACTTAGTGGACGCCCTGCACGCCGTCCAGCCCCGAATGGTCGAGTCGGACTACCTCTACGCCTCCACCTATCTTGCGAAGCGGTGGCGCAAACGCTCGCTGATGGTATTCTTCACCGACTTGATTGACCCCGATGCGTCCCGAATACTGCTGCAGGCGGTGCGCACGCTCCAACGCACTCATCTGTGCGTGGTAGTCACGGTCTCCGACCCCAAGATTCACGGCTGGAGTAAGCAGCCCCCCGCCGACGCGGACACACTCTATCGCAGGGCAGTGGCGACCCAAGTGCTGACCGACCGCCTCTCTGCCACGCGCCAGTTAGAGCGAATGGGCGTCCACTGCATCGATGCCGAACCCGATACACTTGTAGCGAACCTCGTGAACTACTATATGCAGGTCAAGGCGCGTGGCGGGCTTTGACTACTCGGTATAATCTTCAGGGATGAAGTTCGTACTGAAGTGGCTCGTGTTCGCGCTGGCGCTCTATCTGACCTTCTGGAGTGGGCGTGCGCTCGGACTCGATATGGCACCCAGCCCCCATTGGCAAGACAATATCATTATGGCGCTGATACTGGGGCTGGTGAACGCCACGATTCGCCCTGCGATTAGGGCAGCACTCCTGCCCCTGAACTGCCTCACGCTGGGCATCGCAGGGCTGTTGGTGAACACGATTCTGTTCTGGTTTGTGTTTGCGGTGACACCCTTCAACTTTCGTGTCGGAGGCTTCTTCCCTGCGCTCTACGGCTCGGTGGTGTTAGGCATCATCCACGGCTTGCTCAGTGGCGTGCTTCTGAACGACGAGAAAACTAAGAGTAGGAAACGCTGATGGTGGCTCGGATACTGCGTGCGCTTGCACTCTGGTTGGGGATGTACATTCTGCTTTCGGGAGTCCATTTTGGCGTGCTGTACGGGCTGAACACCATTCGCACAGGCTTGGAGAACCGCTGGGAAACTCAGTTCGGTTTGGAAGTGATTGACCGTGAACCCCCTTACAGTTGGCGCGAGCGCATCGTAATGGCGATGGACACCCAGCCCAGCATCTATTGGGCAGAGTCACTTGCGATGAGTTTTGTGATGAGCCTGCCTGTTGCGCTCTTCGTCGGTTTGGGGGCACTCCTGCTGCGTCGCGCACGACGGGGCATGTTGATGCTGGTGGTCGTTATGAGCAGTATGCTGGTATTCTACCTAACCCACTTGCTCAATCAACAGGGTACCACAGTGGGCTATTTTATTGAAGGCGGTAGCCCAGCGGTGTTCAGTGGCATCGTGGTAGGAATCCTTCAAGGTCTGATTGCAGGGCTGGTGCTACGAAATGGCAAGGGCTAAGCGAACTGAGTCGGGTACTGAGCCACCCCGACGGCTGATTGTGCTAACGGGGGTTTCGGGGGCAGGCAAAACGCTTGCCCTGCAGACGCTGGAGGATCTCGGCTACTTCTGTATCGATAACCTGCCCCCTTCACTATTGGAAGTAGTGGGCAATCGGGATAGTGCCCTCACCCCCCCAGCCCCGATTAGCCCCCACCCACCCCAGCCCTCCCTCTCCCACGAGGAGAGGGAGGGAGCCAACTCCCCTCTCCCTGTGGGAGAGGGGCAGGGGGTGAGGGCTGAGACTCCCCTCTCCCACAGCGTGGGAAAGGGGCAGGGGGTGAGGGCTAACCCCATCGTCGCCGTCGTCGATACCCGCTCGCGTGAACCCCTCGAACACGCAGAGCAGACCATCCTCCAGATGCGCCAGTCAGGAGTTCCCGTAGAAGTGCTGTTTCTAGACTGCTCGGACGAAGTGCTGTTGCGCCGTTTTAAGGAGACTCGCCGTCCCCATCCGCTCGCCTCAGTTGAGCCTGACCTGCGCCAAGCGATTGCACGCGAACGCAACCTCCTCGCACCCTTGCGTGCCATCGCCGACCGCGTTCTCGATACCAGCCTGTTCCGTGCAGGCGACCTTCGTGAAGCGATACGCCAACTCTATGGCGAGACGACTGCCAAACCCTCGATGCGCGTGCGTGTGGTCTCCTTCGGTTTCAAGTATGGCGTGCCAAGCGATGCCGACCTCGTGTTCGATGTGCGATTCCTGCGCAATCCGCACTATGTGCCCGAACTTCAACCACGCCCTGGCACCGACCCCGAAGTCTGCGCCTATGTGCTGAATGACGCTGAGTCCACCTCGTTCGTCCAACAGTTACAGGGGTTCCTGAGCTACCTGCTCCCACGCTATGTGCAGGAGGGTAAAGCCTACTTGACGATTGCGATTGGATGCACGGGCGGGCGACACCGCTCAGTCGTGCTGGGCAACTTGTTCGGCGAGTGGCTCTCTCAGCAGGGCTACCGCACCACCGTCGAACATCGCGACATCGAAAGGGGGGGCGTATAGGATGGAAGGACGCTGGCGATGGCTCTTGCCCGGCATCAAAATCAAACGCTGGCTTGCTCTGTCCAGTGTTGGGATATTGGTCTCACTAATCGGCGTGTGGGTACTGTTGGAAGGCGCACCGACCCAGTGGCTCGGTACACTCTACCAGCGTTTAGACACCGCCCTACGCGAGTTTACCACCACACCCCAAAGCGCGCAGGTCTGGCGCTGGGCAATCGGGCTGGCGTTCATAGCGTTGGGGGGCGCTATCTGGTGGTTCGGGCTACGGCGTGCATGGAAAACGCTCGTGGGCATCCTTCAGCCCCGTGCCAGCGGACGCGTATGGGATGTGCTCTCACGCTATGTGCTAATGGCGCACGGCAAACGGGTGACGGTCATTGGCGGAGGCACGGGTCTCTCCACGATGTTGCGCGGGATCAAACGCTACACAGCGAACATTGTGGCGATTGTGACTGTGACCGACGATGGGGGTTCCTCGGGTAGGTTGCGCCAAGAGCTGGGCATCCTCCCACCCGGAGATATTCGCAACTGTCTCATTGCGCTCGCTGACGCCGAAGGCACGATGACCGCCCTGCTCCAACATCGATTCCGCTCCGAATCGGGCAGTCTGGGCGGGCATTCGGTGGGCAACCTGCTTATCGCAGCGATGACCCAAATCACGGGCGACTTCGAGACCGCTGTGCAAGAAATCAGCAAGGTCTTGGCGATACGGGGGCGCGTGCTTCCCTCCACACTGAGCCATGTGGTTCTGCGCGCCGAGATGGAGGACGGTTCGGTGTTGGAAGGTGAAACGGCGATTGTAGAACACCCTGCGCGCATTCGACGGATGCACCTTGTCCCCCCCGACGCCACCCCGCCCGAAGAGGCATTAGAAGCCATTCGTCAAGCCGATATCATCGTGCTAGGACCTGGGAGCCTCTTCACCAGTGTCATTCCGAACCTGCTCGTGCCCAAGATTGTGGACGCCCTGAGTTCGGCAGACGCCGTGCGCGTTTATGTGTGCAATGTGATGACCCAGCCCGGCGAGACCGACGGCTTCACCGCTTCCGACCATGTGCGCGCCATCGAAGCGCACGCAGGGCGACGCGTGTTCGATTATGTGCTGGTGAACACCACGATGCCCAGCCCCGAACTGGTGGAGCGCTATCGTGCGAGCGGTCAGGATGTGGTCATACCCGACATCGACCGAATCCGCTCAATGGGCTACAAGGTTGTGGCGGGCAACTTCATCAGCGAGAGCGACTATGTCCGCCACGACCCCAACCGCTTAGCCGAAGCAATCCTGAGACTGGCAACGAAGTAGGTTGAAGTATAGAAACCTATCCTACGGCTCCGCATCCCACTGCTTGAGGCGTCTTTGGCACTCCCGCTGAGGCAGCCTTCGCTGATTAGCCTGCATCGTCCTCAACGCCCCAGAAGCGCTTCGCTTGTCCAACACACCACGCATTACAAGCTCGTCCATTAGCCAAAGCGTTCCGTGAACCACGACTCGTTGCGACAGGGCAGCTGTTCTCAAGCCTTTGTCCCCCGTAATCAGAATTGCACCTTCTCGTAAGGCGAGCACCAACAGAGCAAGGTCTGCAACCGAGAGAGCAAGATAACTTTCCCTCAAGGCACTTACTTGAGCCACCTCTGCTCCCGTAAGTTCCAGCACGCTCAGCCCAAGCTGACGAAGTAGGCTCGGTTCAGGCTGATGTATCTCTTGCAGTGCAAGGTCGGGAATCATCCACTCCGCTTCCAATCGAAATAGCTCTCTGAGAATGCCACCCACTGCAAAGTCGATAAGAACATTCGTATCAATCACAAAGCGGAATTTCTCCATGTTGATGTCGGAACTCCTCCATGAATTCCTTCAGGGGTTTGCCTAATAACTCGCTTGCACGCTCAGCACCGATAATCTCGTCCTGCAAAGCCCGCATTATCAATCGCTCCATACGAGTACTGGTCTCTGGCGGATAGGAATCTCCCGGCTCGATGCGATGCCACCCGTTAGTGCGAAACAAGTGAAAGAGTTGCTTTGCATAAGTGGATGAAATAACTCCTGTATGCAAAGCGCGGTAGACCCAAGCCTGCATGCTCAACCCGTATTTGTGCTTAAGCAGATGGAGCTCTACAAGGTTCAACGCTCGACGCCGAGACCCCAACTCCTGCTTCACTGTTGGCATCGGAGCTAAGAATGCGCCAGCAAAGCGGTTCGCCAACTTCTCGATCTGTGCCAAATTCCAGTCTTCAGGAGGCTCCAACACCAGATGTGCCAACTCGTGAGCGATATTGAAGCGCTGGCGGTCTCCTGGAAGGTCTTTTTTGACCACAATCACAGGGATGGTCTCATTTGCTAATAAAGAAAGTGCATCGAAATGGTCAACACCTGACAAGAACCCCACTTTGATACCGCGCTCTTCAAGCGTTTCGGTTAGGTTTGGGATGGCATTCAATCCCAAGTCCCAAGCGTGCCGAAGCTCGATTGCCACCTGCTCCACTTCCTCTATAGCCCCGATTTTTCGGTCGTTGTTTGGCAGGCAGTAGGAGGTTGTCTCACCCACAAGGCTCTCTACGGTCAGATAGCGTTCGAGCCAATCTTGTACTTCGTCAAGCAGAATATCCTCCTGTTGTGGTTTCATCTTACTGCGCTGACGGCGGTAGTTTGCGGACGAGAGATTGACCATCTTCGGGTGCAGGAGATAATCAATGCTCACGCCCAGAGCACGGCTCAGCCGTATCAACACGGCTGAGCTGGGCACATCTAACCCGCGCTCATATTTCGAAATTGCCTGCGCGCTCACACCCACACGCCCAGCCAACTCGCGCAAACTCAGTCCCAATCGAAGGCGACTAACCTTGAGCCGTTCACCCAGACGCATTTTATATCATCTCCAGCGACACACTCTGTGTAGACTATCGGTTTACATTATACCTCATTTTTAGCGTTTTGTAAACCAGAGGAAAGGGCTTTGTAGCGTGAATCGGTGCTGTGAAATCTTGTGAGGAGAGAGTGGGGAACACTCCCCACTCCCCATCACTCAAAACCCTCTCGAAGCCATATACTTCGCCAGATCGGCGACGCGACACGAGTAGCCCCACTCGTTGTCGTACCACGCCATCACCTTCGCAAGGCGTCCGCCAATAACAATCGTGGAAGGCAGGTCGACAATCGCACTGCGCTCATCGCCTCGGAAGTCAGACGAAACCAAAGGCTCATCACACACACCGAGAATGCCCTTCAGTGCGCCCTCCGATGCCTTGCGGAACACCTCGTTAATTTCGGAGTCGGTTGCTTCGCGTCCCAGAGTCACCGTCAAGTCCACCACCGACACGGTCAGCGTGGGCACGCGGAGGGCAACCCCGTGCATGCGCCCCTTCAACTCAGGCAAGACAAGGTGAATCGCCTTCGCTGCGCCCGTCGAAGTGGGTATGATGTTCGCCGCCGCGGCACGCGCACGACGCAGGTCTTTGTGAACTTGGTCTTGAATGCGCTGGTCGTTGGTGTAGGCGTGTACAGTGGTCATAATGCCGTGCTCGATACCGAAAGTCTCGTGCAGAACCTTGCTCACAGGGGCAAGGCAGTTCGTGGTACACGATGCATTCGACACCACATGGTGCTTGCTGGGGTCGTATTGCTCGTGGTTCACGCCCATGACAATCGTGATATCTTCGTTCTTGGCAGGCGCGCTGATAATCACCTTCTTTGCACCGCCCTTCAGGTGCGCACTTGCCTTTTCGGCATCGGTGAACACCCCTGTCGATTCGATTACGATGTCCGCGCCCACATCGCCCCACGGAATGCTTGCAGGGTCGCGCTCCGCGAAAACCTGAATGCGGTCGCCGTCCACAATAATCGCCTTCTCCTCCGCCTCCACCGTGCCCGGATAAGTGCCGTAGGTCGAGTCGTACTTGAACAGGTGGGCGTTGCTGTGGGCGTCAGTCAAGTCGTTGATTGCCACTACATCAAAATCGTTCGGATAATGCTTGCGAATGGCGCGCAGGGTCATGCGCCCAATGCGTCCGAAGCCGTTAATCCCAATTCGGATAGCCATAGTCAACCTCCCTTAGTTGCTGGTAGGATTGTACCCACTGGCGATGTCGGTTCGGTAGTGCATTCCCTCGAACCGTATCTGTTGCACTGCTTGGTAGGCGCGTTGGCGCGCTTCTTCCAGCGTATCGCCCAGCCCCACCACATTCAGCACGCGTCCACCCGCCGTTAGGATACGCCCGCCCTCAGCCTGAGTGCCTGCATGAAACAGGATGACATCGCTCACTGCCTGAGCCTGTTCCAGCCCTTCTATCGGCAGTCCTGTGCGATATTCGTTCGGGTAGCCTCCCGACGCCAGCACCACGCACACGGCATAGCGGTTCGCGAACTGCACTGCACTGGGTTCTAAGCGCCCCTCTGCCACCGCCATCATCAACTCCATTAGGTCGGTCTGCAAAAGTGGAATCAGCACCTGCGCCTCAGGGTCGCCGAACCGACAGTTGAACTCCAGTGTGTAGGGCTGTTCGTCTTGGATGAGCAGACCAGCGTAGAGCACTCCTTGATAGGGCGTTCTTCGCGCTTGCATCGCACGCAAGGTCGGCTCGATAATCTGTGTTTTCGCCCGCTGAACCAACTCTGGTGAGACATCGGGCAGGGGCGTATAACATCCCATCCCACCTGTGTTCGGTCCGCGATTGCCATCGAACACCCGCTTATAGTCGCGCACAGGTGTCATAGAGACCGCCTCACGCCCATCGGTCAGGCACAACAACGACACCTCGCGCCCGACCAGTCGTTCCTCGATGACCACCTGATTGCCTGCCTCGCCCAATCCCCGTTGCACCATCAGGAAATCGACGGCGTCCAGCGCTTCACCGAGCGTCTCGCACACAAACACACCCTTGCCCAGAGCCTCTCCGCTTGCTTTCACCACACACGGTCGCCCTGCATAGCGTTCGGTTAGGTAGGTACGCGCTTCGCTGGGGTCGCTGAAAACGGCGAAAGGCGCGGTGGGCACGCCTGCCTCTGCCATCAACTGCTTGGCGAACGCTTTACTGCCCTCCAACATCGCTGACTGTTGGCGCGGTCCGAAGCAGGGAATGTTCACTTCGGCAAGGGCGTCTGCGAAACCCGCTATCAGGGGCGATTCGGGACCGACCACCACAAACTCTATCTTGTTCTGTTGGGCAAAGCGCACGATGTCGCCGATGGCTTTTGGGGGAATGGGAACGCACTCTGCAACTTGGGCGATTCCAGCGTTGCCTGGCGCGCAGTAGAGCTTGGTGCAGTGGGGGCTACGCGCGAGTGCCCAAGCCAGAGCATGCTCGCGTCCGCCCCCACCGACTAATAACACACGCATAGCGGTCTACAAAGCGTCGGCAAAATCCGACGCAGGGTCTTAGCGTTTGACGAACTGGAACCCGCGTCGTGCGCCGTGGCGCCCGTACTTCTTGCGCTCTTTCTCTCGCGGATCGCGTGTGAGCAATCCAGCGCGCTTGAGCGGGATACGATATTCGGGGTTCACACTCAACAGAGCGCGCGCAATCCCGTGGCGCAAGGCTCCTGCCTGTCCCGACACACCGCCTCCGCGCACCGTCGCCTTCACATCATATTGTCCCTCAATGCCCAGCAAGCGGAGGGGTTGCTCCACAATTCGCTCCAGCGCTTTGCGACGGAGATACTCAGGCGCCTCACGCCCGTTGACTGTAATCTTGCCAGTGCCCGGCATAATCCATACACGGGCAGTTGCGGTCTTGCGTCGTCCTGTTCCGTAGTAGCGTACTTGTTGGTCCATACCTCACCTCAGAACTCGTAGGGTTGCGGTTTTTGAGCGATGTGGGGATGCTCGCTCCCGCTGAAGATGCGCAACCGCTTCAACATTCGGGCGCGCAGTTTGTTTTTAGGAAGCATTCGGCTCACCACGCGCCGAATCATCTTCTCGGGTTTCTCTTCCATCATCTTTCGGCGCGTGTACGCGCGCAACCCACCTGGATACATCGTGTGGTGGTAGATGACTTCCTCTAATTTGTTTCCAGTAAAGATTGCCTTGTCAGCGTTCAGAACAATCACATGGTCGCCCGTGTCCATGTGGGGCGTGTAGGTCGGCTTATGCTTCCCTTGCAGGAGCCGTGCGACCTGCGCCGCCAGACGCCCTGCGGGCTTGCCTTCGGCATCGATAACCCACCAGGTTCGGGTGACCTCATCCCGTTTCGCAACATAAGTGCGCTGTACCATTCTCTTTCCTCCTCTTCAGGGCGATGCAGGTCGCCCTGTTTTTGGCGGTCTATATTTTACCCTCATTAGGCACAACCCTTGCGGGGGCGCCATTCGGGTCTGTTGAACGCGTTCCTCAATCGCCCATCGGAGCGCGTCCACTGGCAACTTCCCCTCTCCCACGGCTAACAGTGCCCCTACAATCAGGCGCACCATCCCGCGCAGGAAGCCGTTCCCTTCCAACTCGATTTGCACACCCTGCCGTCCGCTTCGTACTTCGGTTCGGTACAGGGTGCGCACGGTGTTCTTCTCTTCGGGTGTCTTAACCGAGAACGCCCGAAAATCGTGTTCGCCCTCTATCTGTTCCAGCGCGCTTGCCATCCGCTCTACAGACAAAGGGCGCGGGTAGTGATAGGCATAGCGTATCCGCCATACCGACGGGTGCGCCCCCGTGTAGACACTGTAGCGATAGACTCGGCTGTATGCCGAGAACCGCGCATGGAAGCGATCGGGCACACGCTCGGCACGAACGATGCGCAGGTCTATCGGAAGCCGTCGGTTCAGCGCTTCGGGCAACACCTCCACGGGCACGGGTCGGCTCGTGAAGAAGTTCACCACTTGCCCGCGCGCGTGGACACCTGCGTCCGTTCGGCTCGCACCGAAAACCTCTATCGTCTCCTTCAAGAAAGCACTCAGGGTCGCCTCCAAGACGCCCTGTACGGTGCGCTGGTCCTGCTGGCGAGCGAAACCGTGAAACTCGGTGCCGTCATACTCCACCAGCAGGCGCACATTCTGCATGCCTACTCGACCAGCTCGAGTACGGCGGTCTCTACCGCATCGCCCCGACGCCGACCCACACGCACAATTCGGGTATAGCCACCCTGACGCTGGCGGTAGCGGGGTGCGATGTTATCGAACAGATGCTTGACTAAGCTCTCGTCGTTCAGGAACGCCCGTGCTTGGCGACGCGCGTGAAGCGTGTCTTGCTTCGCCAGCGTAATCATCTGCTCGGCTAATCGGCGCGCCTCCTTCGCACGGGTCACCGTCGTCTCAATTTTTTCATGGATAAACAGCGAGCGCACCAAGTTGCGAAGCATCGCTCGGCGATGGTCGCTTGGGCGCCCTAACTTTCGGTAGCCAGCTCCGTGATTCATGATGATGAACGCCTCCTTCCAGACTTCTGCAGGCTCAAGCCCATCTCGTTGAGCTTGTCCAGAACCTCTTTCATCGCAGTATCGCCGAAGTTGCGGATCGTACGAAGTTCGCTCTCACTTCTCGAGAGCAGCTTGTGAAGCGTATTAATTCCTGCACTGCGTAGGGCATTCAGCACGCGTGTGGAAAACCCCATCGTCTCCAGTGGGCAGTCTGCAACAGGAATCGATTGCACCGCAATGTCGGAGGTATCGTCCAGCAGGTCTGCCAAGCTCACTCCACCGACCTCCATCAGTCGGCTGAACTGGTCGCGCAGGATTTTCGCTGCTGTGTGAACCGCCTCTTGGGGGTCTACCGCACCGTTTGTCCAGACCTCCAAAATCAGGCGGTCATAGTCGGTGCGCTCGCCCACCAAAGTCGGCTCCACAAGGAAGTTCACCTTCGTGACGGGATTGAACAGTGCGTTGGTGCGAATCTCACCGATCGAACCGCGCCCACGCTCACGCTTCAGTGCAGGGGTATAGCCACGCCCCACCTCCACAAAAATCTCGGCGTTCAAGCGTGCGCTGGAGTCCGTGAGAGTTGCCAAATAGAGTTCGGGGTTCACAATCTCCACATCGGCAGGCGCCTCGATGTCCGCCGCATAGACCTGCCCTGGACCCTGCACATTCAACCGAAGCGTGTATTTCTCGCGCGGTGAAGGCGAGAGAATTCGTATCGCCACATTCTTCAGGTTCAGCAGGAAGTGGATAGTGTCCTCTTTCACGCCCTCGATCGGCTCGAACTCGCTGAGTACGCCCTCGATTCGGATACTGGTAATCGCCGCGCCTGGTATCGAAGACAACAGCACGCGTCGGAGGGCGTTGCCCAGAGTCGTGCCATACCCACGCTCCAAAGGCTCCACTTCGAACTTGCCGTAGGTCGGTTCGGCGTGAACCACCCGTACTCGGCTTTCGACCATATCTAAAGTCATCTGCTATTTGCCTCCTTATCGGCTGTAGAACTCGATAATCTTCTGCAGGTCGACGCGGGTATCGATTTCATCGATTTCGGGTGCGCGCCCCACGACACCTTGAACGGCATTTGGGTCATACCTCAGCCAAGCAGGGGGGTTGTGCTCTGCAGCACGCCCCATCGCCTCCTTCGCCAGAGCCGTTGAGCGCTTTGACTCGTGGAGGCTAATCACATCACCCGGTCGCACCTGATATGAGGGGATGTTCACGCGCTTGCCATTCACCGTGAAGAAGCGGTGTGAGACCATCTGGCGCGCCTGCCCGCGTGAGTTCGCAAAACCGAGCCGATAGACCACATTGTCCAAGCGCATCTCGAGCTGGCGCATCAGCACCTCGCCTGTGACGCCTCGCGCGCGCTGGGCGTTCTCCACATAGCGTCGGAACTGCGACTCGCGTAGGTGATAAATCTGGCGCAGTTTCTGCTTCTCGCGCAACTGCTCGCCGTACTCGCTCATCTTACGGTCGCGCGTGCGGGGACCGTGCTGACCCGGCGGGAAGTTCCTCCGTTCCAGTGCGCATTTCTTGGTGTAGCAGCGGTCGCCCTTCAGGAACAGTTTCACGCCCGCGCGCCGACACATCGAACATTTCCTATCCCATACAACTGACATACTGTTCGTCCTCCTTGATTAGACACGGCGCCGTTTGGGCGGTCGGCACCCGTTGTGGGGAACTGGCGTGACATCCTTGATGCTCAGGATTTCCAGCCCCGCTGCTTGGAGCGAGCGGATGGCGGTCTCGCGTCCAGGTCCAGGTCCTTTGACTAACACATCGACCTTGCGCACGCCGTGTTCCATCGCAGCGCGGGCTGCACGCTCGGACGCCACCTGCGCGGCGAACGGAGTGCCCTTCTTCGTGCCCTTGAAGCCCACAGTGCCCCCACTCGCCCACGACAGCACATTGCCACTCGTGTCCGTGATGGACACAATCGTGTTGTTGAAACTGGCGTGGATGTGGGCAACCCCATGAACCACATTCTTGCGTTCTTTCTTCTGTTGTGTCGAACCTCTCGTTTTTCGTGCCATACTTCAACCCTCTAATTACTTCGCCTTGCGTCGACGACCGGTGCTTACGGTCTTCTTCGGTCCCTTGCGGGTGCGTGCGTTGGTTCGGGTGCGCTGACCGTGAACCGGCAGACCGCGTCGGTGTCGTATGCCCCGATAACAGCCAATCTCGATGAGACGACGAATGTTCATCTGCTGTTCTCGGCGCAGGTCACCTTCAATCGTGTAGTTGTTCTCGATCTCCGCTCGGAGCCGAGCCACTTCCTCCTCCGTTAGGTCGCGCACACGCTTGTTCGGGTCGACGCCCGTCGCTGCCAGTATCTTGCGTGCAGACGACAACCCGATGCCGAAGATGACCGGCAAGGCATACTCCACCTTGCGGTCGCGCGGTAAATCCACTCCTGCGATTCGTGCCATGCGTTCGACTCCTCCTATCCTTGGCGCTGTTTATGCTTCGGGTTCTCACAAATCACGCGAACCACCCGCTTGCGCCGGATAATCTTGCATTTCGCGCACATCTTCTTCACCGATGCTTGTACTTTCATTGTTATCACCTCGTGCGAGCGGTCTAAAAGTATACCTACTCGCAAGACGCAATTATACCCCCTTCGCCCACCGTTTTGTGAGCAAGGAAGCGAAAAAGGGCTCTTCTATCGCTTCGTTTTAGGATCGATATCGATAGACGATACGCCCGCGCGTCAGGTCATACGGTGAGATTGCCACCTTGACCCGATCGCCGGGTAAGATACGAATGAAGTTAATCCGCATCTTTCCCGAAAGATGCGCCAGCACCGTGTGTCCGCCCTCTACCTCCACGCGAAAAGTGGCGTTGGGCAGACACTCTACAACAGTGCCCTCCACTTCAATGTCCTTACCTTCGACCTTCGCCATCGCATCACCTCCGCATTAATTTTACTCGATTGTGAGTATTTCAGGTTCGCCTTCAGTAATCAACACGGTATGTTCGTAGTGAGCCGATGGCTTCGAGTCGCTGGTAATAATTGCCCACTCATCTTCGGCAAACTCCACTTCGGGTTCGCCCATCACCAACATCGGCTCAATCGCCAGCACCATTCCTGGTTCCAGACGAGTTCCCGTGCCAGGGTCGGCGATGTTGGGAATGTCGGGCAGTTCGTGGACGAAACGCCCCACACCGTGTCCTGCCAGCCCTCGTGCGGGCTTAAACCCGTAGGTCTCGGCGTGTTTCTGGATTGCCGAGCCGATGTCGCCTGTGGTATTGCCTGGGCGTGCCTGCTCCAAGCCCTTGTAAAACGCCTCTTCGGTGATTCGAACCAGCCGTTTACGCTGATAGTCCGACCGTCCGACCACCACCGTGAGCGCAGTATCACAGCAGAAACCCTCGTAGAACACACCAATATCGAGCGTCACGACATCGCCCTCTTTCAGCACGCGCCCTCTCGGAATGCCGTGAACAACCTGTTCGTTAATCGAAACGCAAAGGCTGGCAGGGAACATACGATAGCCTTTGAACGCAGGGAATCCCCCTGCCTCCAGCACCAGCTTCTCGGCAATCGCGTTGAGTTGAGTGTCGGTGATGCGGTTTGGCTCGATGGCTTCAGCACAGGTCTTCAATACCCGCGCTGCAATACGCCCTGCCTTGCGGATGCGCTCTATCTGAAATGGTGTTTTGATAACCGTTCTCATCGCTTCGCTACTCAGGTTGTGTGAATTGCCTCCAAAAGCCTCTGGTAAACCTCATCAGGTGTGCCATCGGCACAGACACGCCGTAGCAAACCCCGCTCCTCATAGAAGGCAACAAGCGGTTCGGTCTGCTCCCGAAAGACGCGCATTCGGTTCCGTATCGTTTCAGGCTTGTCATCCTCGCGCACGACCAACTGAGCCTCGCATCGGTCGCATTGTTCACCCCGCTGGCTGGGATTCGCAACGATGTGGAACACCGCGCCGCATGCAGGGCAAACCCGACGCCCACTGAGACGCTGTATCAACCGATCCTCGTCTAAATCGAACAGTACCACTGCGTCGAGTGGGCTGTCCAGCATCGTCTCGAGCGTCTCCGCTTGGGATAGATTACGCGGATAGCCATCCAAAATGAACGAGTCCAACTGGCGGATGCGCTCGGCAACTAAATCGTTCACAAGGCTATCGGGCACGAGTTCCCCGCGCTGGATATAGGCTTGCGCCTGCCGTCCGAGTGTTGTCTGTTGGGCGATGGCGGCGCGAAGCAGGTCGCCCGTCGCCACCACTGTCCAACCGAACTGCTGTTCCAATCGTTTCGCTTGGGTGCCTTTCCCCACGCCGGGCGCACCCACAAAGACCAACCGCATCGTTGTTTCCTCAAAATGCAGACACCGTTAGAGATACTTATTGCTCCCTAACTCGTCGTACTGGCGCATCGCCATCTGGGCTTGGAGTTGGCGCGAGAAGTCGATCGCCACGCCAACCAGAATCAAGAGCGATGTCCCGCCCACCACAGTCAGCGTCTGAATGCCCGTCAGGTCAGGAACCCAGTACTGCATCAGCGCGATGAACGCCAAGAAGAGCGCGCCCGCAAAGGTAATCCGCGTCACCACATCGTTCAGGTAGTCGGCGGTCGGCTTGCCTGGGCGCACCCCCTGAATGAAACTCCCCTGTCTCTTCAGGTTCTCGGCAATCTCATCGGTGTTGAATACCAACGACACATAGAAGTAGGTGAACACGAAGATAAGCCCCGCATAGAGCAACGAGCCGATGACGCTCCCTCCGGGCGTGAGCACATTCACCACGCCCTCTAAAAAGCTGAAGAAGGGACCCGGATTCTGGCGGTCATAGGGCAAGACCTGAAGCAGGGTCGCAGGAAGCAACTGGAGCGACACCGCGAAGATAATCGGGATGACGCCCGCCGCGTTCACAGGAATCGGCAGGTAGGAAGTCGCGCCCATCATCTGTCGTCGCCCCACGATTCGGCGCATATGCTGAATGGGAATTCGACGCTGAGACATCGTCACATACACCACGCCCCAGATTGTCGCGACGAAGATTGCCAGCAGTATCAGCACCTGAATTAAGCGCACTGTGCCTTCTTGAACGAGTTGATAGGTGAGCTGGACTTGGTACGGCATACTGGCGACGATGCTGGCGAAAATCATCAGCGAGACGCCGTTGCCCAGCCCCTTCTCGGTAATCTGCTCGCCCAGCCACAGCAGGAACATCGCGCCCGCCACCAGCGCAACCACCACTTGAAAGAACTGTAATCCCGAAATATCGAGCGCCCCCGCACTGCGGAAGGTGCTGATGAAACCAAATGCCTGAACCACCGCAATCACTATCGTGAGCACGCGCGTGCGCTGCTGCATCTGGCGTCGCCCCGACTCTTCGCGCATCGCCTCCCGCATTCTGGGGTCGGCATAGGAAAAAATCTGCATTATAATCGATGCGGTGATATAGGGGTTCAATCCCAGCGCCAATACCGTGAACTTGCGCAGCGCACCGCCCGTGAACATGTTCAGGAAGCCCAGCAACTGCTGGTCTTGGAACAGCCGATCCATCGCCTCACGGTCTACGCCCGGTACAGGGATGTGCAAGCCAATTGCATAGACCGTGAACATTGCGAAGATGAAGAGGATGCGCGCCCGCAGTTCGGGGATTTTGAACGCACCTTGCAGAGCCGAGACGAAGTTCGTGCTGAGCATAGCCTCTCCTCAGATTACGCCTCGATGAGAGTGACGGTTCCACCCGCACTCTCGATCTTTTGGCGTGCGCTCTCACTGACTGCGTGCGCGTGTACCTTCAGCGGGATACTAATCTCACCGTCGCCCAGTATCTTCACTCCGTCCTTGAGCTTGCGAATGATGCGCCGTTCCTTCAGCAGTTCGGGCGTGACCTCTTCGTTGGGCTGGAACCGCTCTGCCAGTGTGCCGACATTGACCACCGCATATTCCACGCGGTTCACATTGCGGAAGCCTACGCGCACGGGCAGTCGGCGATGAAGCGCGGTCTGACCCCCCTCGAAGCGAGGTGGAATCGTGTCGCGCGCCTTCTGACCCTTCATTCCGCGCGTGGAGGTCTTACCGTGCCCCGAGCCGATTCCGCGTCCCACGCGCTTTCGGCTCTTCTTGCTCCCCGGTTGGGGCTTAAGGGTATGCAACTCTATCATTGTGAAACCTCCTCTACCGTCTCCACCTGCACCAGATGCGAGACTTTGCTAATCATGCCCCGAATGGTCGGGTTGTCCTCGTGTTCCACGCTCTGGTGGAGTTTGCGCAGTCCGAGCGCGCGCACGGTGCGCTTCTGCGTCTCTTCATAGCCGATAGGGCTACGCTTCAAAGTGACTCTCAGCTTCGCCATCTCAAGCCTCCACATTCTCCTTGAACTTGCGCACATACCACGGGGTGAGCTTCTTGACAGGTAGGCTACGGATTTTGGCGATGTCTTCGGGCATACGCATACTGCGGAAGGCTTCCATCGTCGCCCACGCAGCGTTAATCTGGTTGCGCGAGCCGACCAGCTTCGCCAACACATCGCTGACACCCGCCGCCTCCAGCAGGGCACGCACAGAGCTTCCAGCTACAACGCCCGTGCCTGGCGAAGCAGGCTTCAACACAAGACGTGTCGCACCGTATTCAATCTCCACCTCGTGCGGGATGGTCGTGCCGATTCGGGGCACATAGACCAGATTCTTGCGCGCCGCCTCAATCGCCTTGCGAATCGCATCGGGCACTTGGCGCGCTTTGCCCAGTCCGACACCGACATGCCCGTTGGTGTCGCCCACCACGACCATCACTTGAAAGCTCATCGTACGACCGCCCTTGTGAGTCTTCGAGACGCGGTTCGTGTAGATAACCCGCTCCACATGGAGATTGAGCTGGTCCGGATCGATATAAGTACTTTTTCTAATCGCCATCACAAGCCTCCTCAGAACTTCAGTCCTGCCTCGCGCGCTGCATCGGCAAGCGCAGAGACCCGCCCGTGGTAAAGGAACCCACCGCGGTCGAACACCACCTTCTCGATTCCCTTTTCAAGGGCACGCTGGGCGACCAATCGCCCAACAGCGGCTGCCGCTTCCTTGTTGCCCGTGCCCTTCAGTTCCCCACGCAGAGCAGGGTCTTGGGTGGATGCCGAGACCAGCGTGTGCCCTCTTGTATCGTCAATAATCTGCGCGTAGATATGATGGACGCTACGATAGATACTCAGGCGCGGGCGTTCAGGCGTGCCCACGACCTTCCTTCGGATTCGCCGATGGCGTATCTCTCGCTTCTCACGCGATGTTTTTTTCATTCCTAATCACCTCGTTTACTTCTTACCTTTACCTGCCTGCTGTTTACCCGGCTTCAAGCGTACCACCTCGCCACGATAGCGAAGCCCTTTGCCCTTGTAGGGGTCGGGCGGACGCACTGCGCGGATATCCGCAGCTTGCTGACCCACTTTCTGTTTATCGATTCCCCGCACCTTGATCAAGGTCGCACGCGTGGCTTGGTCCTGCTCCACAGCAAGAGTGATGCCGGGGTACGGTTGTACGCGCACAGGAACCGAGTAGCCCACTTGAAGCACTAAAGTGTTGCCCTCCATCTGGGCGCGGTATCCTACTCCCACGATTTCGAGCGTCTTCTCGTAGCCTTCCGAGACCCCATGCACCATGTTCGCAATCAAGGTGCGTTGTAGCCCGTGCTGAGCGCGCGCAAAGCGGTCCTCTACCTTGCGCTTCACATGGAGCGTACCGTTCTCCTGCACCACTTCCAGCACATCGGGAATCTGGTGGCTCAGCTCGCCTTTGGGACCCTTCACGCGCACTTGGGTGCCCTGAATCTGCACCTCGACTCCTTTGGGTATCGTTATGGGTTGCTTACCTATTCGCGACATCGTTCCGCCTCCTTACCAGACGACGCAGATGACCTCGCCACCGATGCCTCGTCGTCGGCACTCACGGTCGGGCAGTAGCCCCTGCGAAGTAGATACGATAGCAGTGCCCAGCCCGCGCTTGATGGGTCTCAACGACGCCACATCGGCATAGACACGGCGACCAGGCTTGCTCACGCGCCGAATATGATGAATTGCCGATTCGCCTCGCTGAACATAGCGCAGGGTCACGATGAGCGTCTTCTTCACGCCCTCGCTCGTCGTCCGATAGTCTTGGATAAAGCCTTCTTTCTTCAATAAGTCAGCGATTTGCTCTTTCAGGCGCGAGTGGGGGATTGCCACCTCCGCCTTGCCCGCTCGGACTCCGTTCCGAATACGGGTCAGCATATCGCCGATAGGGTCGGTCATCATCGTTCCATCTCCTCCTTACCAGCTCGATTTGCGCACACCGGGCAGGACGCCCTTGTGCGCCATCTCGCGCAGGCAAATGCGACAGAGACCGAAGTAGCGGATGTATCCATGCTTGCGCCCACACACGCTACATCGGTTCACCTTGCGCACCTTGAACTTCGGCTTCTTTTTCGCTTTCTCAATCCACGCAGTCGTTGGCATAGTGTTTCCCTCGTGCGAACGGATAGTATACCCAATCGCTTAGCCTTCTTGTGCCTCCTTCTCACGTCGAGCCTTCTCAATCAGGCTCTGAGCGATGTTGTGGGGCACCTCCTCGTAGTGCGAGAACTTGGTGCGGAATTTGCCCCGCCCTCGCGAAAGCGAGCGCAGTTCCAAGGCATAGCGCACCATCTCGCTCATGGGCACGGTGGCGCGCACTAACTGGCGCCCTCCGCCCAAACTCTCAATCCCGGCGATGCGCCCTCGACGCCCGTTCAGGTCGCCCATAATGTCGCCCGTGAACTCCTCAGGCACATTCACTTCCACCTCTAAAATCGGCTCCAAGATAACAGGTCCAGCCTGCGATGCAGCCGCTTGAAACGCCAAGCTCCCCGCTATTCGGAACGCCTGGTCGGACGAGTCGACCTCGTGATAGGAGCCATCCACCACTATCACACGGAAGTCGGTGGCAGGGAATCCAGCCTGAATGCCCTTCTCAGCGGTCTCCCGTATGCCCTTTTCGATGGCAGGGATGTAGTTCTTGGGGATAGCCCCACCGACAATCTGCTCGCCGAACTCGATGCCCGAACCTCGTGGGAGCGGTTCCATATTGACAAAGCAGTGCCCATACTGCCCGCGCCCACCTGTCTGGCGTTTGAACTTGCCCTCCACACGCTGGACAGGGCGCGAAATCGTCTCGCGGTAGGGAATTATCAGGTCTTCCACCACCACTTCGGTATTGAACTTGCGCTTGAGCTTCTCGATAACCACCTCCAAGTGCAGGTCGCCCATTCCCGAAATAACCGTCTGCCCCGTTTCGGGGTCGCGCCGTGCGTGCAGGGTGGGGTCTTCTTCCTGCAATCGGGCGAGCGCAGGACCTAGGCGGTCTTCGTCGGCTTTGGTTTTGGCGCTGATGGCGACGCTGTAAATCGGCTCAGGCAGTTCCATTGGGGGGAGCACGCGCGGGTTCGCCTTCTCACAAAGCGTGTGCCCCGTGCTGGTCTCCTGAAGTTTCGCCACCACACCGATATCGCCCGCACGCACCTCCGAAGTCGCAATCTGGGTCTTACCTCTCAGATAGAACACCTGACCGACGCGCTCCTCACGCTCTTTGTTGGCGTTGTAGACTTGCTGGTCGCCCTTGAAAGTGCCCGAATAGACCCGGAAGTAGGTCAGCTTGCCCACGAACGGGTCTGCTGTGGTCTTGAACACGAACGCCGTGAGCGGTGCAGAAGGGTCAGGCTTGATTTCGATGGTGTTGCCGTTGCGGGGGTCTTCAGCGACGACAGGCGGAGTCTCTGCAGGGCTGGGTGCCAGCTCAATAATCGCTTGGAGCAAGGGCACAAGCCCCACCCCTTGAACCGCTGAGCCGCACAACACGGGCACTATCTGCCCCGTGCGCAGTCCCTCGTGAAAACCGCGCACCAACTCCTCATCGCTGAGCGGGATACCTTCTAAATACTCTTCTAACAGAGCGTCATCGGTCTCCGCAGCCGCTTCCATAAGCATCTCGCGCGCTTGCTGAAGTTCGTCCATCATCTCGGGGGGCACTTCCGATGCCGAAACATCGCGGTCTTTGCCCAAGTACGCCTTTTGGTGAAGCACATCCACCACGCCCCGGAAAGCGGTCTCCGTGCCAATCGGGATTTGCAGGGGCACGACGCGGTTGCCATAGGTCTTTCGCAGGGTCTGCAGAAGCCCAGCGTAGTCTGCCCCGTCACGCTCCATCTTATTCACGAAGATGATTCGAGGCAGTTTACGCTGTTCACACAGTTCCCAAGCGTTCTCGAACCCGACCTCCAACTCCGCCTGAGCGGGCGCAACGAGTATCACCGCGTCGACCACATGCAACGCCCCATAAAGCTCGCCGATGAAGTCGGGGTAGCCCGGCACATCGATGAGATTAATCTTATGGTTGTCCCACTCCATCGGGAGTAAGCTCAGGTTCAGACTGATTTTTCGTCGCACCTCTTCGGGGTCGAAGTCCGAAACGGTATTGCCAGCCTCAACAGTGCCTACGCGGTCGATTGCACCTGTCAGATAAAGCAGATGCTCGGCGAGGGTGGTCTTGCCACTCCCGCCGTGTCCCGCAATCGCCACATTGCGAATATGCTCCAGTGCGTACTGTTTCATCGCCCTATCTCCTTGTTTCTAAGGGTTCAGCCTGCGCGCGCCACTGAACCCGACCGCGAGGGAGCTCGACACTGTCGGTCCTCCCATCTCGCCCCCAGTGCCACGAGATGAGATTGGCTTGAAGAGCCTACTTTCGGAACGGCAGTCCCAGTGCCTGCAGTAGTGCGAACGCCTCCTCGTCGGTCTTCGCGGTCGTGCAGAAAGTGATGTCCATTCCGCGAATTCGGTCGACCTGGTCATACACAATCTCGGGGAACAGGATTTGCTCTTTAAGCCCGAGCGTATAGTTCCCGCGCCCGTCGAACGAGCGGGGCGAAATCCCCGAAAAGTCGCGGATACGCGGGAGCACCAGGTTAATCAGTTTCTCAAGGAACACATACATCCGATCGCCCCGCAAGGTGACTTTACAGCCGATTCGGTGCCCCTCACGCAGTCGGAAGTTCGCGATGGATTTTTTCGCGGTGGTGATGACGGGCTTCTGCCCTGTGATGAGCGCGAGGTCGCGCACGGCGTTCTCGAGCAGTTTCGGTTCCTGCTCGCCCTTGCCCACGCCCATGTTGATCACGATTTTTTCTAACTTGGGCACCTGCATCGGGTTGCGGTAGCCAAACTGCTGTTGGAGCTGGGCGCGCACGACCTGCTCATAATGCGTGCGCAGGCGCGGGGTGATTTTCGCTATCGCGCCATCGCCCGTCTCAAACAGCTTCTCGGACTTCTGCTCCTTACTTGCTTTCTTACCTGTTGCTTGTTGAGGCTGAGGTGTTTTCGGTTTTGCCATCGTTCATCCCCTCACTTCTCGGCATCGATCAGTTCATTACAGCGCTTACAGATTCGATACAAGCGCATTTTGCCGTCGTCGCCGGGTCGGCGTACGCGCCCTACACGCGTCGGCTTATCGCAGTGCGGGCAGACCAGCATCACCTTCCCCGCAAACAGGGGGGCAGGCTTCTGGATTTTCTGACCCTTCTGGTTGAGTATACGGGGCTTCTGGTGCTTCCAGACCATGTTCACACCATCGACCAGCACGCGGTTCTCACGCGGCATGACCGCAATCACGCGCCCCGTCTTGCCCTTGTCTTTGCCAGACAGCACCATGACGGTGTCGCCCGAGCGAATCTTCATTCGTAGCGGTTTCTCTAACTTCCTATGTCGCATCGTTCAAACCTCCTCACAGCACTTCGGGCGCGAGAGAGACAATCTTCATAAAGTTGCGCTCACGCAATTCGCGCGCAACTGGACCAAAGATACGGCTCCCGCGTGGCTCACCATCCTTATTGATAATCACGCAGGCGTTGTCGTCGAAGCGCAGGGTCGAGCCATCGGGGCGTCGGATGGGTTTGTGGGTTCGCACAATCACGGCGCGCACCACATCGCCCTTCTTAATGGGCATATTCGGCGACGCCTCTTTGACCGACGCCACAATCACATCGCCCACATACCCATAGCGGGCGTTCGAACCCTTCAGCACCCGAATACACATCACCTCGCGGGCGCCCGAGTTGTCGGCAACTTTCAGTCGTGTAAATGGCTGTATCATCGCTCTCCCTCCTGATTACTGGGCGCGTTCCAGAATCGTGCGCACGCGCCAGCGTTTGTGTCGGCTCAGCGGGCGCGTCTCCACAATCTCGACGCGGTCGCCCACACGACAGGCGTTCTGCTCATCGTGAGCCATGTACTTTTTCGTTCGGCGAATCGTTTTGCCGTAAAGTGGATGGCGATAACTGCGCACCACTGCCACGACGACGGTCTTGTCCATCTTGTCGCTGACGACAAGCCCAACACGCACCTTTCGTCGCCCCTTATACGGTCGCTTCTCCCCGACGGTGACTTCCGACACCGTCTCCTGCGCAGTTTCCATCATCTCATTCATCATCTCTTCCATCAGACTTCACTCCCTTAGGCGTTTACTCCTCGTGTCTTCTCTTTGAGTATCGTTTCGAGTCGGGCGATGTTGCGCCGAATGATGCGAAGCGCGTCGGTATCCTTCAGTTGCCCCACCGTCTTCTGAACACGCAGTCGGTAGAGCTCCGTGCGCTGGTTGTCCAGCTCACGCTGAAGTTCCTGCAGGTTCAATCGGCGAAGTTGGTCGGCTTTGAGCGGTTTCATTCGGCTTCACCTCCGGCTTCGCTCACCGTGCCCAACTGGAAGTCTGCACGGGAGACAATCTTGGTCTTGATAGGGAGTTTGTGGCTGGCGCGGCGCAGTGCCTCGCGTGCTGCCTCTTCCGAGACGCCACCGAGCTCCATAATCACGCGCCCACGCTTGACCACAGCGACCCAGCCTTCCACGCTTCCCTTCCCCGAACCCATACGAGTCTCCGCAGCGCGCTTGGTGTAGGGCTTATCGGGGAAGATACGGAACCAAGTCTTCCCTCCGCGCCGTAGGTAGCGTACGATAGCAACACGCGCCGCTTCCATCTGGCGGTTGGTAATCCAGGCGGGTTCCATCGCAACCAGCCCGAAGTCACCGAAATGGAGTTCGCGCGCGCCTTTCGAGACGCCCTTGCGTCGCCCGCGCTGTTGCTTTCGATATTTCGTTCGTCTTGGCATCAACATCGTCATTCACCTCACTTATTCTTGCGCCGGAGTTTCCCCACTGGGTGGTGTCTGCTGAGCGCGCGCACCGCGCCCACCTTGTCCGCGTCCGCCACCACCCCCCTGCCCGCGTCCACCACCGCGTCCACGGCGTCGGCGAGCCTGACGCTGTTCACCGGCTCCACCACCTGCACCGCGTCGGCGCGCCCCGCGCCCATCAGGAGCGAGTGCCGATTCAGGCGTGGTGACCGACGAGAGCAGAATCCTCCGCTCCGACATCGGAATATCGCCTTTGTAAATCCAAACCTTCACGCCAATCGTGCCGTAGATGGTGTAAGCGGTGGCAAAGCCATAGTCGATATCGGCACGCAGGGTCTGGAGTGGTACTCGCCCATAGCGGTCCCACTCAGTGCGTGCGATCTCCGCACCCCCTAAGCGTCCCGACACCATTACTTTGATTCCACGCAAGTTCATTCGCTGGGCACGCGCAAGTGTTTGGCGAATCGCCCGACGGTGAGAGATACGGCGTTCCAACTGGTTGGCGATGTTTTCTGCCACCAGCTGCGCATCTTGGTCGGGATTGCGCACATCTTCTACATCCAGGCGCAGCTCAGGCGGATTAGGTCCCAGTGCCTTTCGTAGCAGGCGGGTCGCCTCATCGATGCCCTGACCGCCCCGCCCGATAATCTGTCCCGGACGCGCTGCGTAGATAATCACACGCACGATGTTCGCTGCGCGCTCAATCTCGATGCGCGAAATCCCTGCGTTATAGTACTTCTGCTTCAGCGTGCGCCGAATCAGGTAGTCCTCATACAGCAGGTGGCGATACTGCTTCTTCGGCGCGTACCACCGACTCTCCCAGTCGCGGGTCACACCCACGCGAAACCCAATCGGATTAATCTTCTGACCCATTAGTTCTGTCCCTCCGAGCTACTCGCCTTGCGCTGGGGTCGAGCCTGCGGGAAAATTTCGCCCAGCTCGATGGTGATATGGCTCGTTCGCTTCAAGATACGGAACGCTCGACCACGGTCTTTGGGCAAGATACGCTTCCAGCGGGGTCCCTCGTCGACATACGCCCGTGCAATGTAAAGTCGGCGCGGGTCAACATTATCGTTGTGTACGGCGTTTGCAATCGCCGATTGAAGCAGTTTGAGCGTGATGCGTGCGGACTTATTGGGCAGGTGGCTGAGGATGGTGATTGCCTCGCCCACATGCTTGCCCCGCACCAAATCGACTGCCAATCGCGCCTTTCGCGGAGGGATACGCACATGTCTGAGTGTCGCCTTCATACTTGTCTCCTCCTTACTTCTTCCTGACCTTCGAGGTCTTCTCGCTGGAGCCAGGATGCCCTCGGAAGGTGCGTGTCAGCACGAACTCACCGAGCTTGTGTCCCACCATCTGCTCGGTGATATAGACGGGCACATGCTTGCGTCCGTCGTGTACGGCGATGGTCAGCCCAATCATTTCGGGCACGATCATCGATCGGCGCGACCAAGTTTTGATTGGGCGCTTCTGGCTCTGCTCTGCCATCGCCAGCACCTTCTTCATCAGATGCTCATCTACAAACGGTCCTTTTTTCAGTGAGCGTCCCATACTCTATTTGCCTCCACAGACTACTTTCTGCGCTTCAAGATAAATTTACTGGTGCGCTTGTTGCGTCGGGTCTTGACACCCAGTGCGGGCTTACCCCATGGGGTCTTCGGATGGGGCAGTCCGATAGGCGCTTTCCCTTCACCACCCCCGTGCGGGTGGTCGCGCGGGGTCATCGCAGAACCGCGCACATGGGGGCGTCGCCCCATCCAGCGCGATTTACCTGCCTTGCCCCAAACCTCGTTCTCGTGGTCGACATTCCCAACCTGCCCGACTGTCGCTCGGCAATCCAGATGCACCAAGCGCATCTCGCCCGACGGCATTCGCAAGGTGGCGTAGTTGCCTTCCTTTGCCAAAATCTGAGCTGCCGCACCTGCACTGCGCACCATCTGCCCACCCTTGCCCGGATAGAGCTCGATGTTATGCACCAGTGTCCCGACAGGAATGTTGCGCAGGGGCAGGGCGTTGCCAGGTTGAATGTCGGCGTCGGGTCCGTTCATCACGGTCGCACCTACCTCCAGCCCTATCGGTGCAAGGATATAGCGTTTCTCACCGTCTTCATACTGTAAAAGCGCGATTCGGGCTGAGCGATTGGGGTCGTACTCGATTGCCATCACGGTCGCAGGGATGCCGTCCTTGTTGCGCTTGAAGTCGATGATTCGGTACAAGCGCTTGTTTCCCCCCCCGCGATGGCGTGCGGTCACGCGTCCCATATTGTTGCGCCCGCCCTTCTTGCGTAGCCCCACCGTCAGGCTCTTTTCAGGCTCCTTCTTCGTGATTTCCTCGTAGGTCGAGGTAATCATGAAGCGTCGCCCAGGCGAGGTCGGTTTCCATCGTTTCGTTGCCATTTTTTATGCCTCCATTACAAGTTGAAATCCTCGATCGTCTGGTCAGGCTTGATGCTCACGATTGCCTTCTTCCACTTGCGTGTGTAGCCCATTCGGCGCGTGACGCCCAGACGCTTGGGTTTCGGCTTCACCCACATCGTGCGCACCTGCAGGACATCCACGCCGTATAGTGCCTTGATAGCGTTCTTGATATCGATCTTCGTTGCGTCGCCCGCTACCTCAAACAGATATTGGTTCTGGTTGAAGCGCAACATCGTGCCCTTCTCGGTAATCAGCGGGCGAATGATGACCTGTGCGGGGTGTTTCATCGTGCCCACACCTCCTCCATCTTCTCAATCGCCGAGCGGGTGGCAATCACCTTGCGCGCGGGAATAATCTCGCGTAGTCCGAACGCAGGTGCCACGCGCACCAGCACATTCGGCAGGTTGCGGAACGACTTATAAACGACCTCGTTCGGCTCGCCCAGTAGAATCAGCACACGCTCCTCGCCAATACCCAGCGCCTTTAGGAACGCGACTGCCTGCTTCGTTTTCGGCTCGGTGAACTGGAACTCTTCCACTATATGAAGCGCACCCGATTCCACCTTGTCACTCAGCACTGCGCGGAAGGCGAGCCGTCGCTCCTTCTTGTTCACAATCGGGTCATAGTCGCGCGGGGTCGGACCGTGAACCGTGCCACCCTTGCGCCAGTGCGGTGCGCGGATTGAGCCTTGTCGGGCACGCCCCGTGTGCTTTTGGCGCCACGGCTTGCGTCCACCACCGCGTACCTCCGCACGGGTCTTGGTGTCGTGTGTGCCCTGACGCTGATGCGCCAACTCCGCTACCACAGCGCGATGAACCGTTGTACTCTTAGAACCACCGAATAGATTCTCGTTCAGTTCCAGCTCGCCCTTTGCCTGACCCTGCGCGTCATAAAGTTTCACTTTTGGCATCGTTCTCACCTCTACTGTTTCTGCACATAGACGATTGAGCCACGCCCGCCAGGCACCGCGCCCCGAATCAGCACACGGTTCGCCTCAGATTGCACAGCAACAATCGTGAGTCCGCGCGTGGTCACACGTTCACCGCCCATCCGACCTGCCATATGCAGTCCCTTGAAAACACGCTGAGGACCGGTGGCACCACTGGACAGACGGCGTCGGTGGGTCATCGAGCCGTGCGTTTTCGGACCGCCTGCGTGCCCCCAACGCTTGACCGTACCTGCGAAGCCTTTCCCTTTGGAAGTGCCTGTGACCTTCACAATCTCGCCTGCCTCAAACACATGCTCGGCGCGCACTTCCTGACCGCTCACTGCCTCGCCCTCCAGCACGCGGAACTCCTTCAGGTGAGCCAGCGGTCGGTCCAAATCTGCCTTCTTAAAAATCCCGCGATAAGGCTTGTTCGCACGCTGGGTTTTCATCGGACCGAAGCCTAACTGTACGGCATGATAGCCATCGCGCTCAGGGGTGCGCACCTGCACCACATAGCACGGTCCCAGCTCGATTACCGTGACAGGAACCATCCGCCCCTGCTCATCGAAGATGTGGGTCATGCCGAGTTTGCGCCCAATAAGCCCCGTCACCTTAGGTGGGGGTGGCAGGTCGCGCTTCTTCGGCGCGGGCGCAGGCTCCGACTCGGCAGGCGCGCTGGCAGACACGGCTTCGGACTCTTCGGCTTGCGCGGTCTCTTCAGGCTGAGCAGTTTCTGCCGTTTCAGCCTCGGTGGATGCGCTTGCCTCGACCGAATCGGCAGGCGCGGTCTCTGCGCTCGCTTCGGTCGCCTGCGCTACCGTCTCCTCTGCCACACTCGTCTCGGCTACCGACTGGTCGGCTGGAGGAGTCTGCTCGGGTTGCTGTTTCTCTTCGTTCATTACTTACTTCCTCCCTACAGCTTGATTTCGATATCGACGCCGCTGGGCAAATCCAATCGCATCAGTGCATCTATCGTTCGGTTGTTGGGTTCCAGGATATCGATGAGTCGCTTGTGCGTGCGTATCTCGAAGTGCTCCATCCCAATCTTGTCGATGTGCGGACCGCGAATCACGCAGAAGCGCCGGATATCGGTTGGCAGGGGCACAGGACCGCGCACACGCGCACCCGTGTTCTGCACCTGCTCCACAATCCGTTTGACCGATTGGTCGAGCACTCGGTGGTCGTACGCTCTCAAGCGTATCCTGATTTTATCGCGTTTCATTGTCCTCTCCTCCAAACTCAAAGGTAGGGGGATATAGGATACCCCCTACCTTACTCGATTTGGTTTAGTCGAGCATCTCCGTGACGACCCCCGCGCCTACGGTGCGACCACCCTCACGAATCGCAAACCGCAAGCCCGTCTCAATCGCCACAGGAGATACTAACTTCACCTCCATATTCACATTATCCCCAGGCATCACCATCTCCACACCGCTCGGAAGGGTAATCTCGCCCGTCACATCCGTCGTCCTAAAGTAAAACTGAGGACGATACCCCGACACAAACGGCGTGTGGCGACCGCCCTCCTCCTTCCGCAACACATACACCTCCGCCTTGAAGTGCTTGTGCGGCTTGATACTGCCTGGCTTCGCGATCACCATCCCGCGCTCAATCTCATCACGATCCACACCCCGCAACAGCAAGCCCGCGTTGTCGCCCGCCTCCGCCGTGTCCAGCACCTTGCGGAACATCTCAATACTCGTCACCACCGTCTTGCGCGGCTCATCCCGAAAACCGACCAACTCCACCTCTTCGCCCGTCTTCAGCACGCCACGCTCCACACGACCCGTCGCCACCGTGCCACGACCCGTAATCGTGAACACATCCTCCACCGCCATCAAAAACGGCTTGTCCAACTCCCGCTGAGGCAACGGAATATAACTGTCCACCGCATCCATCAAGTCCCATATCGCCTTGATCCAGCGGTTGGAAGTGTTGCGTGTCCAGTCCTCGCTGTCGGGTGCCTCCACCACCTGCAACCCGCTCCCCCGGATCACGGGAATCTCGTCGCCAGGAAAGCCGTACTTGCTCAGCAGTTCCCGCACCTCCAACTCCACCAAGTCCAGCAGTTCCTCGTCGTCCACCATATCCACCTTGTTCATGAACACCACAATCGCAGGCACATTCACTTGGCGTGCCAGCAGAATGTGTTCACGGGTCTGGGGCATCGGACCGTCGGTGGCAGCGACGACCAGAATGGCTCCATCCATCTGGGCGGCGCCTGTAATCATGTTTTTGATGTAGTCGGCGTGTCCGGGGCAGTCCACATGGGCGTAGTGGCGGGTTTCGGTCTGATATTCGGCGTGGTAGATGTTGATGGTCACGCCGCGGGCGCGCTCTTCGGGGGCGCTGTCGATGCGGTCGTAGGGTTGGTACTCGGCGAGACCGCTTTTGCTGAGCACGCGGGTGATAGCGGCGGTGAGGGTGGTCTTGCCGTGGTCGACGTGTCCAATCGTTCCGATATTCACATGCGGCTTCGTGCGCTCAAACTTCTGTCGTGCCATTGTTATTGTCCTCCTCTATCCTATCGTGTTGGTTGCAGAGCGTTCTTTCGCTCGATGATGCCTTGTGCCACCTGTGCGGGGGCTTCCTCGTAGTGCGAGGGATGCATCGTGTAAGTTGCGCGTCCTTGGGTTAGAGAGCGCAGGGTGGTTGCATAGCCGAACATCTCAGCCAGCGGGACCAGGGCGCGCACCACCTGAGTTCCGCCCACTCCTGGCTCAATCATCTCGATTCGTGCTCGTCGCGAGTTTAGGTCACCAATCACATCGCCCACATGATTTTCAGGTGTGGTGACCTCCAACGCCATGTACGGCTCCAGAATAACGGGCTTCGCGCGGTGAACTGCCTCCTTGAAGGCGATGGAACCCGCAATCTTGAACGCCATTTCGCTCGAGTCGACCTCGTGGAAGGAGCCGTCGACCAAGCGAATCTTGACATCCACGACGGGATAGCCCGCAAGCACGCCCGCATCGGCTGCTTCGCGCACGCCCGACTCTACAGCTGGGATAAACTCGCGCGGGATAGCACCGCCCACTATCTTGTTCTCGAACACGATGCCTGCATTCTGCTCGGCAGGCTCAATCTCGATCACACAGTGTCCGTACTGACCGCGACCGCCCGACTGGCGCACAAATCGCCCCTCTGCCTTAGCAGGCGTGCGAATTGTCTCTTTGTATGCCACCTGCGGGCGTCCTTGATTCGCCTCCACCTTGAACTCACGATAGAGGCGGTCGAGAATAATCTCCAAGTGCAGTTCGCCCATGCCGGAAATAATCGTCTGCCCCGTCTCGTGGTCGGTGGAGATGCGGAAGGTCGGGTCTTCTGCCGCCAAGCGCTGGAGTGCGTTGGCGAGCTTGTCTTGGTCAGCTTTGGTCTTGGGCTCGATTGCCAGCGAGATAACTGGCTCGGGAAACTGGGGTGGCTCCAACAGGATGGGGTGGTCGGGGTCACAGAGCGTGTCGCCTGTGGTGGTCTGTTGGAAACCGATGATCCCAACAATGTCGCCTGTGAACGCCTCGTCAATGTCCTCGCGTCGATTAGCGTGCATTTGTAGGATGCGCCCGATGCGCTCGCGGTTATCCTTCGTTGCGTTGTAGATGTAGGAACCCTTCGTTATCTTGCCCGAGTAGATACGCACATAGGTCAACTTACCCACGAACGGGTCGTTCTGAATCTTGAAAGCGAGCGCACAAACAGGCTCGTCATCCGAAGGCAGTCGCTCAATCTCTTCGTGGGTATCGGGATGAATACCGTTCACCGCGCCGATATCGACAGGCGACGGCAGGTAGTCAATCACCGCATCGAGCAGGAGCTGGACACCCTTGTTCTTGTAAGCAGAGCCGCAGAGCACAGGCACGAGCTTGAACTCTAATGTGCCTTTGCGCAGGGCGCGCTTGATTTCCTCAGGGGTAATCTCGCCTCCTTCCAGATAGCGCTCCATCAGCTCATCGTCCATCTCGACGGCAGACTCGATCATCTTCTCGCGCCACTCCTCTGCCTGCGCTTGCAGTTCGGCGGGGATGTCACAGTACTCGTATTGGTTCCCCTTCTCATCGAGCCAGTAGACCGCCTTCATTTGGATGAGGTCGACCACCCCTTGGAAGTTCTCCTCTTGCCCGATGGGGATTTGCACGGGCACCGCGTTCGTGTTGAGACGCTCGCGCATGCGTTCCACGACACGGAAGAAATCTGCGCCTACGCGGTCCATCTTGTTCACAAAGGCGATTCGGGGCACTTTATAGCGGTTCGCCTGACGCCAGACCGTCTCGGACTGGGGCTGAACCCCGCCCACTGAACAGAAGATGGCGACAGCTCCGTCCAGCACGCGCATCGAGCGCTCGACTTCTACGGTGAAGTCCACGTGCCCCGGTGTATCGATGATATTGATGCGGTGTTCCTTCCAAAAGCAGGTTGTTGCGGCGGAGGTGATTGTGATTCCGCGCTCTTGCTCTTGTTCCATCCAGTCCATCGTGGCGGAGCCTTCGTGCACTTCGCCCACGCGGTGGATGCGTCCTGTGTAGTACAGGACCCGCTCGGTGGTCGTGGTCTTCCCAGCGTCGATATGCGCTGCGATTCCGATATTGCGTGTCTTTTCTAACGGATGCTGTCGTGCCATCGCTATTTGCCTCCTGTTTTACCAACGATAATGGGCAAAGGCGCGGTTCGCCTCCGCCATTCGGTGGGTATCTTCTCGCTTCTTATACGCGCTTCCAGTTTTGTTATAGGCGTCTAAAATCTCTTGGGCGAGCCGTTCGTGTGCAGGGCGTCCTGTCTTCTTTCGCTGGAGCGACGAGACAATCCAACGCAGTGCCAAAGAGCGTCGTCGTTCGGGGCGCACTTCCATCGGCACCTGGTAGGTCTGACCGCCTACACGGCGAGGACGCACCTCTACTTGAGGGGCGACATTCTCAATCGCTTGCTGAAATACTTCCAGCGCTGGCTGACCCGTTTTCTGTTCAATAATTGCCATCGCCCGATAGAACACTCGCTCGGCGACGGACTTCTTCCCGCCCTTCATCATGCGGTTGATGAACCGTGCGACCAACTCGCTGTCATACACAGGGTCAGGCAAAACCACTCGTTTCGGTACTGGACCTTTTCGTGGCATAGCGTCTCACCTCTTACTTCTTGGCGGTTTTGGGGCGCTTCGAGCCATACTTCGAGCGTCCCTGCATTCGCCGGTCTTGGTTGCGGGTGGTCGGCTGGTTCTCGACTCCTGCGCAGTCCAGCGTCCCACGAATGATATGGTAGCGTACGCCTGGTAGGTCTTTCACACGCCCACCGCGCACCAGCACCACCGAGTGTTCCTGCAGGTTGTGCCCGATGCCGGGGATATAGGCGGTGATTTCGATGCCATTCGTCAGGCGCACGCGCGCGACCTTCCGAAGCGCCGAGTTCGGCTTTTTCGGGGTCATCGTGCGCACGATGGTACAGACGCCCCTGCGCTGAGGGCACGCCTGCAGCGCGGGCGACTTCGTCTTCTTCACCTTCGGTTTGCGACCCTTCCGTACCAATTGGTTAATCGTTGGCATAGTGCCTCCATCCTTTTGTTGCTGGGGCAAAAAAGAAGCCTCTCACGCGCAGGAGAGAGGCTTCTTTTTTTGCGCCCCGAAACTTGGGCGCACTCAGACGCGTTCGCAACACCAGAGACGGTGTCGCTTCACAAACCTCTTCCTGCGTGTGGATACACGCTCCGAAATGTTAGCCCGGTTCATTGTGCGGATGAACCTCCAGCATAACCCCCAACGGGGGCTACGCCCCAGCGGAGTATATTATAGCCAATCCGCTACAAAAAAGTCAAGGGGTTAAGCGTTCCCAGCGACTCGCAATCGCAATTTTGCGCTCTTGGGCACGCTCGGGGTCATAGGGGTCCACATGGATTACGCACTGGGCAGGTGCAAGCCTCTCCTCAATCCGCTTCTCTAATCGGTCTGCCACCTGATGCGCACGCTGGAGGCTCCAATCGCTGGGCACAACAATGTGCAAGTCAATATAGCGCATCGCCCCCGAACGGCGTGTACGCAGTTGGTGATAACTCAGCACGCCCGGCTCCAATTTTAAAATTGCGTCAATCTGCTCAATCTCCGACTCGGGCAAGCGGTGGTCAATCAGTTCGTGGAACGCCCGATGTGCCAATCGGTAGGCTCCCCGCACCAACCACAGTGCAATCCCAATCGCCAGCAGGGCGTCAATCCACTTCCAGCCAGTCCACTGGATTAGAACCAGTGCTGTCAACACGCCCGCACTCGTCCAAAAGTCAATCAAGAGATGCTGACCGTTCGACTGCAAGGCTAACGAATGGGTACGCTTGCCTACCCTCGAAACATACAGCCCCACCACGAGGCTCGAGACGGTGGAAAAGAGCATTACCCCAATCCCGACCTCCAGACTCTGAAGCGCGCTCCCCACTATAAGGCGTCGAACTCCCTCGAACAAGAGATAGCAGACAATCAGGATGAGCAGAACCGCTTCTCCAAAGCCCGCTAAAGTCTCGACTTTACCGTGTCCGTAGGGGTGGTCTTCATCGGGGGGTACTGAGCCAACCCGCACGCCAATATAGGCTAACAGCGATGCCACCACATCGGTCGCCGAGTGGAGCGCTTCGGTCAGCAGGCTCACCGAACCCGTTAGCACCGCGCCAACTCCCTTGAACAACACTGCCAAGAGGTTATACGCCAGTGAAACCGTGCTGGCACGCTGTTTCGCGCGTTCGTCGTGCGAGATTCGATTCATCGGGAGCCTCTATCATACCCTACGCTCTCTCAGAAAAAGGTCAGCGGATTGACCCACGGCGTGGCGGAGGGTTTCAGCAGGTCGTGCCAGATTTGCTGGAAGGTTCGGGTATTCAGGAACAGCCAGCACGCCCCTGCACTGCCGAGCAAAGCAGTGAGAAACGACTTGCCCCGTGCGCCTGCCCGATAGGTCATCACCAGCCCATAGACCCCTGCGCCCACAATCCAAATCAGGTACAGAATCGACAACAGACGCCCTGTGAAGTTGAACCCGCTCACCAGAAGCCAAATCGGAGCCAGAGCCAGCCCCGTGAGCAGTGCTGATAGCAGCCCCGAAGCAAGGAGCATCGCCATCTGATAGCGCCACGCCTTGACGGTGAGCCAAGCACACTTCTCCAGCCACTGAGGGAGCCACCAACGCACATCGGGCAGGGGACGCTCGGCTATCTGGGGTTTGATGCCACGCCGACGCAACTCGCGCAACACACAAAGATAGTGCTCGCGATACTGCACAGGGTGAATGTGGAAGTAAATATCCACCAACTCCTCGTCCGAATATTGCTCAAGGTGTTGGCGATACTCCCGAAGGTTGAACCACCAGCGTGGCGCAATCATCGACCTAAATTATACGCTAAGTGCCCCCTCTTCCACAGGCTTACTGCATGACAGTCTTCCGAACTTGTGCCTAAGGTGGGCTTCTGTTTGGCAGGGCAGACACGGGGGTCTGCCCCTACAGGTAAGGCGGTTGTGTAGGGGCGCACCCCCGTGTGCGCCCATTCTCTATTCTCCCTCAAAAAAGTGTCGTGCAGTAAGC
>FWWM01003287.1_pt1 | contig 40634 bp, 33 predicted proteins | sample 2228351 | NCBI WGS metagenome assembly FWWM01 (sample SAMEA103939774, study PRJEB20133) | metagenome
GTCATCTGCTTCATCCTCATCCTCTCATCCCGCGTCGACACCTTCAACGCACGCAACTACGATACGGTGGACTTGATCAGCGTTTCCTTAGACGTGCGCGAGGTAGTTCCTCAGGCGCGCGTGATAGCCGGTGCCGTGCTCGGCGTCCGTGACGTGGGTGCCGTGATACAGCGCGTTCAGCGCATCGCCGCCGAGGTAGCGCTGCGCGCAGCCGGTTTCCTGGCAGACGATCCGCACCGCTTCGAGCTTGTTCAGCAGGTCGGCGGTCGAGTGCGTGAGCGCGATCATCCGGTTGACCGGCGCATCGAAGCCGGCGACGCGCGCCTGCATCAGCGGTGCGAGGTCCGCGCTCAAGGCCAGCTCGTAGGTCTTGGCGATCGCAGCGACACCGGGCGCCAGCCGCGGATCGTCGGCGACGTTGCCGATGCGTTCGCCGTCGACGAAGACGGTGGGCTTGCGCCGGCGCAGCGATTCGCGGTAAGCCTCGGCGGACATCAGCATGGTGGCCTCCGGTCGTGTCCCACGGACTCTACTCCCGCGGCTTGGCGCGGACGAAGAAGGTCGACACCAGTCCGAACGCCGCGGCGCCGGCGAGCAGCGCGATGGCGCGGTCCCACGCGCCGGCCGCATCGTCCGCTGCGCGGCCGCGGTCGAGCACCCAGCCGACCCACGGCTGCAGGATGCCGGTGCCGAGGAAGATGCCGACGTTCACCACCGAGGTTGCGATGCCGGAATACGCAGGCGGATTCGCTTCCTTCGCGATCGTCCACGACAGCGTGAAGCCGGGGATCAGCAGCCCCATCACCAGGAACCACGCGAGCGTGGCCCATTGCGGCCACTGCACGTGAGCGAGCCACGGCAGCCACGACAGCGTGTACGCGAGCACGAAGACGCGCATCACGCCCTGGCGGCTCTTCAACCGATCGGAAATCATGCCGATCGCCACCGATCCCACCGCCACGCCGAGCAGCAGCAGGCTCGCGTGCTGCGCGGCATCGACGCGCGGCATCGCGTAGGTCTGTTGCAGATAAGGCACCGCCCACAGCCCGGCGAACGCGAGAAAGCTGCCGCCGACGCCGACGTTGACGAAGAACGCCGGCCAGGTGGCAGGATTCGCGGCCACGTGCGCGAGCGCGCGCATCCACGGCAGCTTGGCGGTGGTCGCCGGCGCGGCGTGCACCGGCGGATAGCCCAGTTCCTCGGGGCGATCGCGCACGCGCAGCCAGGTCGCGATCGCAAGCAGCGCCGACAGGATCGCGAGCGCGACGAACACCGTGCGCCACGACGCGAAGGTGACGATCCACGCGAGCGGCGCACCGGCCGCGACCGCGCCGAGGTTGCCGGCGAACATCGTCACGCCAGCGAGCGTGGCGAAGCGATCCGCCGGGAACCGCACCGCCGACACCTTCAGAATCGCGATGAACGCGACCGACACGCCGATGCCGACCAGCGTGCGGCCGACCGCGGCGATCTCCCATGCCGGCGCGAGCGCGAACAGCAAAGAGCCCGCCGCCGCGATCGCCGAACCGGCTGCGAGGATCCTGCGCGGCCCGAGCGTGTCGGCGAGCACGCCGACCGGCACCTGCAGCAGCGTGTAGACGTAGAAGTAAGTTGCGGCGAGCGTGCCCAGCACCGCGCCGCTGATCGAGAACGCCTGCGTCAGCTCGCCCGCGATCGCCGCCGGCGCGGTGCGATGAACGAACGACAACACGAAGCTCGCGAGCGCGAGACCGAAGACGATGCGGCGGGCTTGGACGAGGGTCATTGCGTTTCGGATCGCTCCCCGTTCGTGCTGAGCTCGTCGAAGCACGAACCGCAAACACGCTCGGTCGGTCGACTCCGGGGCGCAGGCGGCCTTCGACAAGCTCAGGCCGAACGCAGCGGTATGCCTTGTCGAACTGCCGCGATCCTACCGGCCCATCGCTCGGCGTTCGTTTCGCGCGCGCCACAGCCCGGATTCACTACACTGCCGCCACGCGCACGAAACCCACCGTGCACGCGCAGGAACTTCCACGAGGAGGACCGCGATGACCGATCTCTCCGCCCCGCGCCTCGTGCGCGCGCCCACGGGAACGCAGCTCACCTGCCGCAACTGGCAGATCGAGGCCGCGTACCGGATGATCCAGAACAACCTCGATCCCGACGTGGCCGAACGGCCCGAGGATCTGGTCGTCTACGGCGGCATCGGCAAGGCCGCGCGCAACTGGGCGTGCTTCGACGCGATGCTCAAGGCGTTGCGCGAACTCGCCCCCGACGAATCGCTGCTGGTGCAGTCGGGCAAGCCGGTCGCGGTGTTCCGCACGCACGCCGACGCGCCGCGCGTGCTGATCGCCAACTCGAATCTCGTGCCGCGCTGGGCGACCTGGGAGCACTTCCACGAACTGGACCGCAAGGGCCTGATGATGTTCGGCCAGATGACCGCGGGCTCGTGGATCTACATCGGCTCGCAGGGCATCGTGCAGGGCACGCACGAGACCTTCGTCGAGCTGGGTCGCCAGCACTACGGCGGCGACTGGTCGGGCAAATGGATCCTGACGGCTGGGCTCGGCGGCATGGGCGGCGCGCAGCCGCTCGCCGCGGTGCTCGCCGGCGCGCACTGCATTGTCGTCGAATGCCAGGAATCGCGCATCGACTTCCGCCTGCGCACGCGTTACGTCGACCGCAAGGCGCGCACGATCGAGGAGGCGCTTGCGATCCTCGCGCAGGCGAAGCAACCGACCTCGATCGCGCTGCTCGGCAACGCCGCGGAGCTGATGCCGCGCTTCGTCGAGATCGCGCGCGCCGGCGGGCCGTGCCCGCACGCGGTGACCGACCAGACCTCGGCGCACGATCTGGTCAACGGCTACCTGCCGATCGGCTGGACCGTCGATCGCTGGTTCACCGCGCGCGCCGGTTCCGAAGAAGAGCGCAAGGCGCTCGCGCGCGCGGCCGCGGCCTCCTGCGCGGTGCACGTGCGCGCGATGCTCGACTTCCACGCGATGGGCGTGCCGACGATCGACTACGGCAACAACATCCGCCAGGTCGCGCTCGACGAAGGCGTGCGCAACGCGTTCGACTTCCCCGGCTTCGTCCCGGCGTGCATCCGGCCGCTGTTCTGCGAAGGCAAGGGCCCGTTCCGCTGGGTCGCGCTGTCGGGCGATCCCGAGGACATCTGGCGCACCGACGCGAAGATCAAGGAACTCTTTCCGGAGAACCGCCACCTGCACCGCTGGCTCGACCAGGCGCGCGAAAGGATCGCCTTCCAGGGGTTGCCCGCGCGCATCTGTTGGCTCGGGCTCGGCGAACGGCATCGCGCGGGGCTCGCGTTCAACGAGATGGTGCGCAAGGGCGAATTAAAGGCGCCGATCGTGATCGGCCGCGACCACCTCGACAGCGGCTCGGTGGCGAGCCCCAACCGCGAAACCGAAGCGATGCGCGACGGCTCCGACGCCGTGTCCGACTGGCCGCTGCTCAACGCGCTCGTCGCGACCGCGGGCGGCGCGACCTGGGTCAGCTTCCATCACGGCGGCGGCGTGGGCATGGGCTATTCGCAGCACGCGGGTGTGGTGATCGTCTGCGATGGCACGAAGGAAGCCGACGCGCGGCTCCAGCGCGTGCTGTGGAACGACCCCGCGCTCGGCGTCGTTCGCCACGCCGACGCCGGCTACGAGCGGGCGATCGAGACCGCGCGCAAGTTCGGCTTGAAGACGCCGGGGATCGAGCTTGGCTAGCGCGAAGCGTCATCTGCCTGCCGCGGCCGGAAATCCCCCCGGCCTTCGGCCGGCCCCCTTACTCAAAGGGGGCGCTGTCCATCAGCCCACTTTCGGAAAGGGGGCGGTACGCGCAGCGTGCGGGGGATTTCCTCCCTCTCCCCAGTCATGGGGACCAGCCCGAAGGGCGCAGGTCGCCAAGCAGTGGCGGTCCCGACCTCGGCGAAAGCCGAGGGAGGGATGGGCCGCAGGCCCACAGAGGGCGGGGTGAGGGGTCGTAGTTCGCCGACGGGTCAACGGGTCAACCGATGCTCACCCTCCGCCCCGGCCAACTGACGCTCGCTGACCTGCGCACGGTCGCCCGCCGCTTCGAGCCGATCGCGCTCGACCCGGCATGCCGCGCCGGCATCGAAGCGAGCGCGCAAGCCGTTGCGCGCATCGTCGCGCGCGGCGATCCCGCGTACGGCATCAACACGGGATTCGGCAAACTCGCGCGCGTGCGCATCGCCGACGATCGGCTCGCGCAACTGCAGACCAACCTCGTGCGCTCGCACGCCGTCGGCGTGGGACCGCTGCTCGACGACGACACGGTGCGGCTCGTGCTGCTGCTGAAGATCGCTTCGCTGGCGCGCGGCTACTCGGGCGTGCGGTGCGCGGTGATCGATGCGTTGCTCGCCCTTTACAACGCGCAGATCCTGCCGTGCATCCCGTCGCAGGGTTCCGTCGGCGCTTCCGGAGATCTGGCGCCGCTCGCGCATCTGGCGTTGCCGCTGATCGGCGAAGGCGAGGTGCGCGTCGACGGCCGCGTGCTGCCGGCGGCGCAGGCGCTGCGCGAGGCGGGCATTGCGCCGCTCGCGCTCGAAGCGAAGGAGGGGCTGGCGCTGCTCAACGGCACGCAGGTATCGACCGCGATCGCGCTGCGCGGGCTGCTGCGCGCCGAGCAGGTGTTCGCCGCGGCGGTGGTCGCTGGCGCGCTGTCGGTCGACGCGGCGAAGGGCTCGGACGATCCTTTCGACGAACGCATCCAGAAGCTGCGCGGCCACGCCGGACAGATCGAGGTCGCGCGGCTTTATCGCGAGCTGCTCGCGGGCAGCGCGATCCGCGCGTCGCATCGCACCGGCGACGACCGCGTGCAGGACCCGTACTCGCTGCGCTGCCAGCCGCAGGTGATGGGCGCGTGCCTGGAACTGATCCGCAACGCGGCCGCCACGCTGCTCGTCGAGGCGAACGCCGTGTCCGACAATCCGCTCGTGTTCGCCGCCGACGGCGCGGTGCTGTCGGGCGGCAACTTCCACGCCGAGCCGGTCGCCTTCGCCGCCGATGCGCTCGCGCTGGCGATCGCCGAGGTCGGCGCGCTGTCCGAGCGGCGCATCGCGCTGCTGATCGACGCAACGCTTTCGGGGCTGCCGCCGTTTCTCGTGAAGGAGGCGGGGATCAACTCGGGGTTCATGATCGCGCACGTGACCGCCGCGGCGCTCGCGAGCGAGAACAAGACGCTCGCGCATCCGGCGAGCGTGGATTCGCTGCCGACTTCGGCGAACCAGGAGGACCACGTCAGCATGGCGACCTTCGCCGCGCGCAAGCTGGCGGATCTGGCGCTGAACGTCCGCCACATCATCGCGATCGAACTGCTCGCCGCCACACAGGGCATCGACTTCCATCGGCCGCTCAGAAGCTCCGTTGCCCTCGAAGAGGTGCACGCGACGATCCGAGCGCGCGTGCCGCACTACGCGCAGGATCGCGCGTTTGCCGCCGACATCCGCGCAGTCGAGCAGTTGATCGACGCCGACGCGTTCACCGCCTACGCGCGCAGCGTGCTGCCTTCGTGGAATCCGCAATGAATGCGGACTGGCGTTCGGCGTGGCAGGGCCGCGTCGATGCGGCCGACGGCGACGCGGGACTGCGCTGGCACCAGCTCGTCGAGCCGTGGCGCGCAGGCGCGGCGCGCGGCGTGACGCTGCTCGGCTTCGCTTCCGACGAAGGCGTGCGCCGCAACCAGGGTCGGATCGGTGCGGCGCAGGGGCCGCGGGCGCTGCGGCGGATGCTGGCCAATTTGCCGGTGCACGCGCGCTTTGCGCTGTTCGACGCCGGCGACGTCGCGTGCGAAGGCGGTTCGCTCGAAGCCGCACAGGGCGATTACGCCGCACGCGCGGCGGCGTTGCTCGACGAGGGTCAGCTCGTCGTCGGGCTCGGCGGCGGGCACGAGATCGCTTGGGCGAGCTATCTCGCGCTGGCGCGCGGCCGCGCGACGCAGGGGGCCAGCGCGAAGCTCGGCATCCTCAACTTCGACGCTCACTTCGATCTGCGCAAGGACGAGCGCTCGACCTCGGGCACGCCGTTTATGCAGGCGCTCGACCACGCGGCGGTGAACGGCTTGAGCGTCGAATACCGCTGCCTCGGCATCAGCGAATCGTCGAACACGCGCGCGCTCGTCGACCGCGCGCGCGAACGCGGCGTCGTGTTCCGGCGCGACGAGGAGCTGACGCTGCTCGCGCTCGATGCGCGCATGGCGGAACTCGCCGACTGGCTGCGAACGGTCGACCACCTGTATCTGACGGTCTGCCTCGACGTGCTGCCCGCTTCGGTGGCGCCCGGCGTCAGCGCGCCCGCCGCGCGCGGGGTGGCGCTGGAAGTCCTCGAACCGCTGATCGCGCTCGCCGCCGGCAGCGGCAAGCTGCGGTTGGCGGACCTTGCCGAGCTTTGCCCGCCGCACGACATCGACCAGCGCACCGCGCGAGTGGCGGCGCGCATCGCGTGGCGGATCGTGCAGTCGTATCTCGACGTCGGGCATTGAAGACGCAATGCGCGCCGACCTGCTGATCCGCAACGTTCACGTCGCCACGCTTGCCGATCGGTCAGGCTACGGCGAGCTGCGCGATGCGGCGCTGCTCGCGCGCGACGGCCGCATCGCCTGGCTCGGCGCGGAGAGCGCGCTGCCGGCAGGGCTCGACGCGGCGATCGAGATCGACGGCGCAGGCGGCTGGCTCACGCCCGGGCTGATCGACTGCCACACGCACCTCATCTGGGCCGGCAGCCGCACGCGCGAGTTCGAGCAGCGGCTCGCCGGCGCCACCTACGAGCAGATCGCGCGCGCCGGCGGCGGCATCGTCTCGACGGTGCAGGCCACGCGCGCGGCCTCGCTCGAAGAACTCGTCGCCGCCGCGCGGCCGCGGCTGCGCGCGCTACTGCGCGAAGGCGTGACGACGCTCGAGATCAAGTCGGGCTATGGGCTCGAAACGGCGACCGAGCTGCGGCAGCTTCAGGCGGCGCGCCGACTCGGCGCGGAGTTCGGCATCGCGGTCAGGACGACCTTTCTCGGCGCGCATGCCCTTCCGCCCGAGTTCGCCGGCCGCGCCGACGACTACGTCGACTGCGTCTGTAGCGAGATGCTGCCCGCGCTGCACGCCGCGGGGCTTGCCGATGCCGTCGACGCGTTCTGCGAAGGCATCGGCTTCACGCCCGCGCAGACGCGGCGCGTGTTCGATGCGGCGCGCGCGTCCGGCCTGCCGGTCAAGCTGCACGCGGACCAGTTCTCCGATCTCGGCGGTGCGGCGCTCGCCGCCGAGTACGGCGCGCTGTCGGCCGACCATATCGAATACGCGTCGGAAGCCTCGGTCGCGGCGATGGCGCGCGCGGGCACGGTCGCGGTGCTGCTGCCCGGCGCGTTCTACTGCCTGCGGGAAACCAGGCTGCCGCCGATCGCCGCGTTGCGCGCGCGCGGCGTGCCGATGGCGGTCGCGACCGACTGCAACCCGGGTACAAGCCCGTGCACATCGCTGCTGCTGATGCTGAACATGGCCTGCACGCTGTTCGGACTGCGGCCCGACGAAGCGCTCGCGGGCGTCACGCGCCACGCCGCGCGCGCGCTCGGACTGCACGGCGAAACCGGCCGGCTCGCGGTCGGATTGCGCGCCGATCTTGCGCTGTGGGCGATCGATCATCCGCGCGATCTGGCCTGCTATTTCGGCCATGACCCGCTGGTCGCATCGTGGGCCGACGGCGTGGTCGTCGAGCCGGAAAAGCGCCCCACGTAATCAACCCCCCCTTTCACAAAGGGGGGCAGCGGGGATTTCAGCGGCTTCGCGAACTGGTGAAACCGAGAAATCCCCCTCCGGTCCCCCTTCACGAAAGGGGGACGAGAACGGACGCACCGTTGGTGCGTGTGGATCGGATCCTCCTTTGAAGATAGGGGACGAACACTGGCGCACGTTCAGTGCGTATCAAGCGCTTACCTCGTCGGCCCCTTTCCCAGGGGGGAAGAAAGAACCGCCCCGACGCGCGCCGGTAGACTTCGCCCGCCATGCGCGTCCTCGTCATCGGCGCCGGCGTGATCGGGCTTACGACGGCGTAGTTCCTGCAGCGCCAGGGTTTCGAAGTCACCGTCGTCGATCGCGAAACGGGAGTGGGCCGCGGCGCCAGCGGCGGCAACGGTGCGCAGTTGTCGTACTCGTACGTCGCGCCACTGGCCGAACCCTCGGTCCTCGCCAAGCTGCCGTCGCTGCTGCTTGCGCGCGATTCGCCGCTCGTCTTCCGCCCGCGGCTCGAGCCCGTGCAATGGCTCTGGGGGGTTGCGCTTTCTGGCGGCGGCCACGCGCGAACGGGCGCGGGCAACGATTGCGGCGCTCTTGAAACTGGCCTTCCTGTCACGCGAGCTGATCGAACCGTTGATCGCCGACGAGGCGATCGCCTGCGACTTCAAGCGCGGCGGCAAGCTCGTCGTGTATCCCGACGAAGCGTCGTTCGCCGCCGCGCGCGCGCAGGTCGAGTACCAGGCCACGCTGGGCTGCGAGCAGAGGCTGCCGTCGCGCGAGCAGTGCGTCGGCCGCGAACCGGCGCTGGCGGGCTACGCGGAGCGCATCGTCGGCGGCGTGTGGACGCCGAGCGACGCCGCGGCCGATCGCGCGGCCGCGGCGTGCGGTTCGAGCTGGGCCACGACGTCCGATCGCTGCGGGTGCGCAGCGGGCGTTTCGAAGGCGCCGACGTCGACGGCGGATCGCTCGTCGCGGAGGCCTGCGTGCTCGCCGCCGGCAGCCACGCCCCGCGGCTTGCGCGCAGCGCGGGATTGCGCCTTCCGATCTATCCGCTGAAGGGCTACGCGATCACGCTGCCGGTCGCGCGCGGTGCGCCGCTGCCGGGCTGCTCGATCACCGACATTCGCCGCAAGGTCGTCTTCGCCCCGCTCGGCCGCCGCGTGCGTGTGGCCGGTTTCGTCGAGATGGCCGGCCACGACGCGCGCATCCCGCAGGCGCGCATCGACGCGCTTCTTGCCGCGGCGCGCGAGGTGATCGGGCTTAAGGCCGACCTGCGCACCGAGCTGCAGCCGTGGTGCGGTTTCCGCCCGGCCACACCGTCGGGCTTGCCGATCATCGGCGCGACCCCCGTCGCGGGCCTGTACCTGAACGTCGGCCACGGCACGCTTGGATTCACGCTCGCCGCCGGCAGCGCGCGGCTCGTGGCGGACGCGATCACCCGACGCGGCTTGCCCGGCGCGCACGGCGAGCGGCCTACAATCGATCCGCGCCCGTTCGCTCTGACCTGAACATGCACTCCGAATCGCACATCCTGCATCGCCAATTGCGCGGCCACTATCCGCTCGCCGTCTCGGCGCAGGGCTGCTTCATCACCGACGCGAGCGGCAAGCGCTATCTGGACGCCTCCGGCGGTGCGGCGGTGTCCTGCCTCGGCCACGGCCACCCCGACGTGCTGCAGGCGATGCACGCGCAGATCGAGCGCATCGCGTACGCGCACACGAGCTTTTTCTCGACCGAGGTCGCCGAGCAGCTCGCCGATGCGCTGATCGCCGATGCGCCGGCGGGCATCTCGCACGTGTATCTGGTCTCCGGCGGCTCGGAGGCGATGGAAGCGGCGCTGAAGCTCGCGCGCCAGTACTTCGTCGAGATCGGCCAGCCGCAGCGCGCGAAGTTCATCGCGCGCCGCAATTCGTACCACGGCAACACGCTGGGCGCGCTGGCGGTCGGCGGCAACGCGTGGCGGCGCCGACAGTTCGCGCCGCTGCTGATCGACGTCGAGCACGTCAGTCCCACCTACGCGTACCGCGACCAGCGCGCGGATGAAACGCCCGAGCAGTACGGCGCGCGGCTCGCGCGCGAACTGGAAGAGGCGATCGCGCGCGTCGGCGGGGAGAACGTCATCGCCTTCGTTGCGGAGACGGTCGGCGGCGCCACGAGCGGGTGTCTGACGCCGCCGCCGGGCTATTTCCGGCGCGTGCGCGAGATCTGCGACCGCCACGGCATCCTGCTCGTCCTCGACGAGGTGATGTGCGGCATGGGCCGCACCGGCACGCTGCACGCGTGCGAGCAGGAGGGCGTGGCGCCCGATCTGATGGCGATCGCCAAGGGGCTGGGCGGCGGCTTCCAGCCGGTCGGCGCGGTGCTGGTCGGCGGCCGCGTGATCGATGCGATCGCCCAGGGCTCGGGCTTCTTCCAGCACGGCCACACCTACATCGGCCACCCGGTGGCGTGCGCCGCGGCGCTGGCGGTGCAGCGCGTGCTCAAGCGCGACCGGCTCGTCGAGCGCTGCGCGCGCCAGGGCGAGAAGCTGCGCGACCGGCTCGACGACGCCTTCGGCGAACACGAGCACGTCGGCGACATCCGCGGTCGCGGGCTGTTCCGGGCGATCGAGCTGGTGAGCGACCGCGCGACCAAGGAGCCTTTCGATCCCAAGCTCAAGCTCGCCGCGCGCATCAAGCACGAGGCGATGAAGCTGGGGCTGATGTGCTACCCGATGGGCGGAACGATCGACGGCGCGCGCGGCGATCACGTGCTGCTCGCGCCCCCGTTCATCGTCACCGACGAGGAGCTCGATCTGCTGATCGAGCGGCTGGTCGAGGCGGTTGACCTCGCGATCGAAGGCGCGACGCGCTGATCGGCAAGACGCCCGGCCCGTCGCTTGCGCGCGGCGGGCGCGAGCGGTAAGGTCCGCCGTCGCCTCGACACGGAAGAAGGAGAACCCCATGCGAATCAAGCTTTCCCTGACCGCTGCCGCGCTGGCATCGGCTTTCGTCGCCGCCGCTTCGCTACCGCAGACGGCGGCCGCACAGCAACGCTTCATCACGATCGGCACCGGCGGCGTCACCGGCGTGTACTACCCCGCCGGCGGCGCGATCTGCCGGCTGGTCAACCGCGACCGCGCCAAGCACGGGCTGCGCTGTTCGGTCGAGTCGACCGGCGGCTCGGTGGCCAACGTCAATCTGCTGAAGTCGGGCGAGATCGAGTTCGGCGTGGCGCAGTCGGACGTTCAGTACAACGCGACGAAAGGGAAGGGACAGTTCCAGAAGGACGGCGCGTTCGCCAACCTGCGCGCGGTGTTCGCGTTGCACCCCGAGCCGTTCACCGTGCTGGCGCGCAAGGAGGCGAAAATCACGAAGTTCGAGGACTTCAAGGGCAAGCGTTTCAACGTCGGCAACCCGGGCTCGGGCACGCTGGCGTCGATGAACGAGCTGCTCGCCGCGATGGGCTGGAAGATGAGCGACTTCAGCCTGGCCTCCGAGCTGCGGCCCGACGAGCACGGCCCCGCATTGTGCGACGGCAAGATCGACGGGTTCTTCTACGGCGTGGGCCATCCGTCGGCCAACATCCAGGACCCGACGACGATCTGCGGCGCGAAGCTGATTTCGCTGACCGGCCCGGCGGTCGACAAGCTCGTGAGGGAAAAGCCGTACTACGCTTACGCCACGATCCCCGGCGGCATGTATCCGAACAACCCGCAGCCGACGACGACCTACGGCGTGCAGGCGACGCTGGTGAGCTCTGCCAAGGTGCCGGCGGATGTCGTGTACACGGTGGTCAAGACCGTGTTCGACAACCTCGGCGAGTTCAAGAAGCTGCACCCGGCGCTGGCGAACTTGAAGCCGGAGGACATGATTAAGAACGGCTTGTCGGCGCCGCTGCACGAAGGTGCGGTGCGGTACTACCGGGAGAAAGGCTGGATCAAGTAGTCGGTCGCGGTTCGCCGCAGTAGAGTCCGACGGGCGGCCCTGGCCGCCCGTCGTCGTTTCGGGAGGACGCGTGGACAAGAACAAGTTCGAGGCGATCGAGGAGGAGCTTGCGCCGACCGCCGAACTGCAGCTCGGCGCGGCCGACGTCCGGCAGCTCGTGCAGGACACCGATTTCGGCGGGCGCTCGACGGCCGGCTTCGCGGGCAAGATGATGCTCGCGCTCGGGCTCGCGTGGGTGCTGTTCCAGCTCTGGTACGCCTCGCCGCTGCCGTTTGCGCTGCGCTTCGGCGTGTTCAACGACACGCAGGCGCGCTCGATCCACCTCGCGCTCGGACTGTTCCTCGCGTTCCTCGCGTTTCCGGCCTTCAAGCGTTCGCCGCGCGACCGCGTGCCGGCCGTCGACTGGCTGCTGGCGGCGGCGGGCGCGTTCTCCACGCTGTACCTGATCCTTTTCTACAAGGAACTGGCGCTCCGACCCGGCAATCCGACGGGGCTGGACATCGCCGTCGGCGTGGTCGGTCTGCTCGTGCTGCTCGAAGCGACGCGCCGCGCGGTCGGGCTGCCGATGGCGCTGCTCGCCGTGCTGTTCCTCGCCTACACGATGGCCGGGCCGCATCTGCCCGACGTGATCGCGCACAAGGGCGCGTCGGTGCCAAGGCTCGTCTCGCACATGTGGATGGTGACCGAAGGCGTGTTCGGCATCGCGCTCGGCGTGTCGGTGAGCTTCATCTTCGTGTTCGTGCTGTTCGGCACGCTGCTCGACCGCGCCGGCGGCGGCAACTACATGATGCAGGTGAGCTTCGCGCTGCTCGGCCACCTGCGCGGCGGCCCGGCGAAGGTCGCGGTCGTCTCGTCGGCGTTGAACGGCCTGATCTCCGGCTCGTCGGTCAGCAACGTCGTCTCCGGCGGCATCTTCACGATCCCGCTGATGAAGCGCGCCGGCTACGGCGGCGTCAAGGCGGCGGCGATCGAGACCTCGTCGTCGGTCAACGGCCAGATCATGCCGCCGGTGATGGGCGCGGCCGCCTTCCTGATGGTCGAGTATGTCGGCATTCCCTACGCAGACGTCGTCAAACACGCGTTCATCCCGGCCGTCATCAGCTACATCGCCCTTTTCTACATCGTGCATCTCGAGGCGCTGAAGCTCGGCCTCCAGCCGGCCGCTCGCAGCCGCGACCGCACGCCGCGCGACCGGCTCCTGTCGTGGGGGCTGGGCATCTCCGGCACGCTCGCCGCCTGCGCCGTCATCTACTACGTCGCGCTGGGCGCGAAGGCGCTCCTCGGCGACGGCGCGCCCTACGTGCTCGGCGTGCTGTTGATGCTGCTCTACGTTTACGGCGTGCGCATCGCGGCGAATCAGCCCGACCTGCCGCGGGATATCGACGTCAAGAACCCGGTGCTGCCGCCGACCTGGCCCACGGTCAAGGCCGGGCTGCATTTCCTGATTCCCATCGGCGTGCTGATCTGGTGTCTGCTGGTCGAAGAGCTGTCGCCGGGTCTTTCCGCTTTCTGGGGGGTGGTCTGCCAGATCCTGCTGATGGTGTCGCAGCGTCCGCTGCTGGCCCGGTTTCGTCGGCAAAGCGATCTGGGCCGCCAGTTCGGTCTCGGCGTGCGGGAGGTCATCGACGGCTGCAACGACGGCGCGCGCAACATGATCGGCATCGCGGTGGCCACCGGCTGCGCCGGCATCATCGTCGGCGCGATCACGCTGACCGGGCTGGGCCTGCGCATGACCGACTTCGTCGAGTTCGTCTCGCAGGGCAACATCGTCGCGATGCTTCTGTTCACCGCCTTCGTCTGCCTGGTGCTCGGCATGGGCGTGCCGACGACGGCCAACTACATCCTGGTGGCCACGCTGATGGCGCCGGTGATCGTCGAGCTGGGCGCGCAATCGGGCATGGTGATCCCGCTGATCGCCGTGCATCTGTTCGTCTTCTACTACGGGATCATGGGCGACATCACGCCGCCGGTGGGGCTGGCGAGCTTCGCCGGCGCGGCGATCGCGAAGGAAGATCCGATCCAGGTCGGCCTGCAGGGGTCGGTCTACGCGATCCGCACAGTGGTGCTGCCGTTCATCTGGATCTTCAATCCGGCGCTGCTGCTGATCAACGTGCACGGCTGGCTCGAGGCGGTGCTGGTGGCGGTTGCCTCGACCGTGGCCTCGCTGCTGTTCGCGGCGGCGACGATGGCCTGGTTCCGGATCCGCTGCCGCTGGTGGGAGGTGGTGCTGCTGCTGGCGGCGACCTTCGTGCTGTTCCGCCCCGACTGGTTCGCCGACCGAATCGCGCCCGAATACACCGACGCGCCCGCCTCGCAGTTTTACGAGGTGGCCGCAAGACTCGACGAGGGCGACCGCCTCGTGTTCGTGATCGCCGGGCAGACGCTCGAAGGCGAGGAGCGCCACAAGACGGTCGCGCTGCGCATGGGGCCGCGCGTGGACGATCCGAACCCGCTCGCGGCCGCGCGCAAGCGGCTCGCCGAGGCGGGCGTGACCGTCTCCGGCATGGGCGAGATGCTGCAGGTCACCAACGTCCGCTTCGGCAGCGCGGCGGCCAAGGCGCGCATCGAGCAGGGCTTCGAGATCGTCGGCGTCAAGGTGCCGACCGACCGCATCAACGCGCACTGGTTCTACATCCCCGGGCTGCTGCTCGCGGCGCTGATCTGGTGGCTCCAGGGGTTGCGGATGCGGCGCGGCACCGCATCCGTGTAAGCCGCCTCGTCGCGCGGCCGCTTGCCGCGCGCAAGCCTTGCGCGGTCGCGCAAGCGGCCCGGCGCGGCAGCGGTCCACGCATCCGCCGCCGAGTGTCGCGTTATCCTCCCGGACCGGAGGACCGACGATGCGCCTGATCACCGACGAGGACGTCGCCGCGCTCGTCACGATGCGCGAAGCCATCTTCGCGATGACGGCGGCGTTCGAGCAGTTCGGCAACGGCGCCGGCGCGATCGCGCCGCGCGTGCGCGCCACCGCGGAGCACAACGGGCAGGCGGCGACGATTTCGGCGATGGGCGCCGCCCTGCCTGCCGGCGGCGTGGCCGGCGCCAAGGTCTATACGACCGTGCAGGGGCGATTTTGCTTCGTCATCGTGCTGTTCTCGTCGGTGACCGGCGAGCTGCTCGCGGCGATCGAAGCCAACGAGATCACGCGTTTTCGCACCGCTGCCGCGAGCGCGGTGGCGATGCGCGCGCTGGCGCGGCGCGACGCGCTCACGCTCGCGATCTTAGGCACCGGCGTGCAGGCGCGCGCGCACGCCGAGGCGTTCCTCTTGACGCATCCGTTCGAGCGGGTGCTCATCGCCGGCCGCGCGGGCGCGCCAGACCTCGCGCACTGGATTGCCGCCGAGTTCGGCGTCAAGGCGAGCGCGGTCGACGCCGCCACCGCCGCGCGCGAAGCGGACGTCATCGCCACCTGCACGCGCGCGACCGAGCCGCTGTTCGACGGTCGGCTCGTGCGACCCGGCGCGTTCGTCGCCGCGATCGGTTCGAGCAAGCCGCAGGCGCGCGAACTGGACGACGCCCTGCTCGCGCGCGCCGATTTGATCGTCGTCGAGTGGCTGCCGGCGGCGCAGAGCGAAGCCGGCGAATTCGCGCAGGCCGCTCCCGGCGTCATCGATTCTGCGCGCGTCGTCGAGCTTGGCAAGCTGCTCGTGCACGGCGCCAAGTACGAGCGCAAGCCGAACGACATCGTGATCTACAAATCGGTCGGCGTTGGGCTGGAAGACGTCGCGCTCGCGAATCTCGTCTGGCAGCGCGCGCAGTAGGCGATCGCGATGAAAGCTCGGGCCGCGATCGTGCTTGCGCTCGCCTTGCCGGCCATGGCCGTCGCGCAGCGCGCCCCGGGCGCGCCCGATCCCGCGGCCGTCGCGGCGCAGGTTGCGCGCGTGCAAGCCGAGCTCGCGCGCAACGCACAGGAACGCGCGCGCCTCGACCGCGAGCTGCGCGACCTGCAGGCGTGGCTCGAGCGGCTGCGCGTTCAGCAGCAACGGCTCGAAAGCGAATACGCGCGGCTGCAGTCGGAGCTGGCGCAGCTGCAGTCGCGGCTGCAGTAGACGAGCGTCGACGCGCCAGCCGCGCAGGTGCAGACACGGGCCGGCGGCGCCCGCCCCTGACGCGCCGCTCAACGACACGGAGGACGCATCATGACCGAGCACGTTTACAAGGCGCTGCAGCTGACCGGCGCGTCGAAGGTGGGCATCGACGACGCGGTGAAGAAGGCGATCGCCAGGGCGTCGAAGACGCTGCACAACCTGCGCCGGTTCCAAGTCACCGAAGTGCGCGGCAATATCGACGGCGGCGCGGTGTCGAGCTGGCAGGTCACGCTGAAGGTCGGATTCACGCTCGACGATTGAACGGGCTTCGCGTCACGCCGAGTCGCTCAGCGTGCGGCGAAGCCGTCCACCGACCAGCCGCCGCCCAACGCCTTGTACAGATCGACCAGCGCAACCTGGCGGTCGCGCAGCGCGGCGATGCGTTCGCGTTCGGCGGCGAGCAGACCGCGCTGCGCGTCGAGCACTTCGAGGTAGCTCGAATAGCCGGCGCGATGCCGCAGTTCGGCGAGCCGCAACGCCTCGGCGAGCTTGGCGCGGCGCTGCTCCTGCGCGGCGAGCGCGGCGCGCGCGCCGCGGTGCGCGATGAGCGCGTCGTGGACGTCGCGGAACGCCGCCTGCACCGCCTGCTGGTAACCGAGCGCGGCCTGCTCGCGCCGCGCCGCCGCGGCGTCGACCTGCGCGCCGATGCGATGGATGCCGATGATCGGCTGCACGAGTTGCGCCGCGATCGACCAGACGCGCGCCGGGCTCTTCAGCAGATCCGAAAGCTCCGCGCTTTCGCCGCCGAACGACGCAGTCAGCGCGAGCGACGGAAAGTACTCCGCGCGCGCCTCGGCGATGCGCGCATCGGCCGCGACCAGCGCGGCTTCGGCGCGGCGCACGTCGGGGCGTCGCTCGAGCAGATCCGAAGGCAGCCCGGGCGGCACGTCGGGGCCGGGATCGAACTTCTCGAGGTCCACGCCGCGCGCGACTTGCGGCGCGAAAACGGCGCGCGCACTGCGGCCGGCCAGCAGCGCAAGCGCCGCTTCGGTCCGCGCGACCGCGCGCTCCAGCGGCGGCACCGCCGCGGCGACCGCCGCGCGTTCGGCTTCGGCCTGCGCGAATTCGAACTCGCTCGCCACGCCGGCCTCGCGCCGGCGCTGCCGCAAGCGGACGTTCTCGTCGCGCGTGGCGAGCGTGGCTTTCGTCAACGCCAGCTCGGCGTCGAACGCGCGCAGCGAGAAGTAGGTCGTCGCCACCTGCGCGGCGAGCGCTATGCGCACGGTCTGCGCATCGAACTGCGTCGCGAGCAGGCTCGCGTCAGCGGCCTTGCGGCCCGACCGCAGCTTGCCCCACAGGTCGACTTCGTACGCGGCGGCGAGGCCGAGGTCGTGCGTCGTCGAAGTGAACGGCGGGCCCTGCCGCAGCTCGGTCGCTTCGCTGCGCTTGCTGCGGTTCGCGCTTGCGGTGACGTCGAGCGAAGGGAAAAGCGCCGAACGCGCGAGCCGCAGATTCGCGCGCGCTTCGTCGATGCGTGCCACCGCCGCGCGCAGGTCGAGGTTGTTGGCGAGCGCCTCGTCGATCAGCGCGGTGAGCTGCGGATCGTTGAACAGCGTCCACCAGCGATCGAGCCCGGCGGGCGCCTGCCCGGTCGCGGCCGGCAGATCGAGTGCGGGCTTCGCGGTTTCGGTCGTCGCGCAGGCGGAAAGCACCGACGCGACGGCCAGCGCGGCAAGCGTGCGGAGCGGGTTCATCGTTTGCCCTCCAGCACCGCGATGGCGGTCGCGTGCATCTCGGCGCTGCGGCGTTCGCCTTCGGCGACTTCGGCGTACAGCTCGGAGGCCGAACGCGTCTCGCGCAGCCTGCGGTCGGTCAGGATCTTGAAGAACAGCGGGATGAAGAAGATCGCGAGGAAGGTCGCTGCGATCATGCCGCCCATCACGCCGGTGCCGACCGAATGCCGCGCGCCGGCCCCTGCGCCGGTGGAGATCGCGAGCGGCAGCACGCCGAGGATGAACGCGAGCGAGGTCATCAGGATCGGCCGGAAGCGCAGCCGCGCCGCCTCGATCGCCGCGGCCGCCGCCGAATAGCCTTCGCGCACCTTCAGCACCGCGAATTCGACGATCAGAATCGCGTTCTTCGCTGCAAGCCCCAGCAGCGTGACCAGCCCGATCTGGAAGTAAACGTCGTTGGCGAGCGGCGCGCGGCCGAGCAACATGTTGAGGTAGCCGCCGATCCACACCGCGGCCAGCGCGCCGAACGTGCCGAACGGCAGCGCGAGCAACACCGAAAGCGGCAGCGACCAGCGCTCGTACAGCGCAGCCAGGATCAGGAACACCATGATCGCCGCCATCGCGAGCGCCAGTCCGCCGGCGCCGCCGGACTTCTTTTCCTGGAACGACGCGCCGCCCCAGTCGAAGCTGAAGTCCGCCGGCAGCGTCTCGGCCGCGATGGCCTCGACGCGCGCGATCGCCTGCCCGGTGCTGACCCCCGGCGCGCCCTGGCCGAAGATCTTCACCGCGGGCAGGTTGTTGAAGCGGTCGAGCGAGTCCGGCCCCGACGAGTACCGGACGTTGGCGAGCGAGCGCAGCGGCACCATCTCGCCGCGCTCGGAGCGCACCCACACCGCGCCGACGTCGTCGGGCCGGCTGCGATACTGCGGCTCGGCGCTCATCAGCACCTGCCAGGTGCGGCCGTAGCGGTTGAAGTCGTTGACGTAATAGTAGCCGAGGGTCGCCGACAGCGTGTTGAACACCTCGTCGACCGGCACGCCGAGCGCCTTCGCCTTCTCGCGGTCGACGTCGACGCGAAGCTGCGGCACGTTCGCGCGCCACAGCGTCTGCGCGCCGCCCAGCATCGGGTCGGAATTCAGCCGGCCGAGGAACTGCTGCAGCACTTCCTGCGTCTTCGCCGGGCCGCCTTCGCCGCGGTTCTGCAGGTACAGCTCGTAGCCGCCGGCCGTGCCGATGCCGAAGATCGGCGGCGGCGCGAACGCGAGCACCAGCGCTTCCTTGATGTGGCCGGTCTGCATGAAGAACTCGCCGACCAGTTGCGGTGTGGTCGCGTCGCGCTCGTCCCAGTGCTTCTGCGTGACGAAGATCGTCGCCGCGTTGTTGCGGAAGCTGCCGCCGAGAAAGTCGAAGCCGGTGAAGGCGACCACGTCCTGGTTGACCGGGTTCTTCCGCAAAATGGCAGTGACTTCGCGCGTGACGCTGTCGGTCCGCTGCAGCGAAGCGCCGTCGGGCAGGATCACCGCGGCGATGTAGAAGCCCTGGTCCTCGTCGGGCACCAGCGAACCCGGCGTGGCGCGCCACAGCCCGGCGGTGATCACGACCATGCCGGCGAACAGCGCCACACCGAGCGCACCGCGGCGGATCATCCAGGTCACGCCCGACACGTAGCGCCCGGTCATGCGGCCGAACCAGCCGTTGAACCAGCGGAAGAACCCCCACGGCGCCTTGTGCTCGTTGCGCAGGATCATCACGCACAGCGCGGGCGTGAGCGTCAGCGCGACGATGCCCGAGATCGTCACCGAGATCGAGATCGTGATCGCGAACTGGCGGTACAGCTCGCCGGTCAGTCCGCCGAGGAAGGCGATCGGAACGAACACCGACACGAGCACCAGCACGATCGCGACGACCGGCCCGCTGACCTCGCGCATCGCCTCGATCGCCGCTTCGCGCGCGCCGAACTTCTCCTCGTGCATGATGCGCTCGACGTTCTCCAGCACGACGATCGCGTCGTCGACGACGATGCCGATCGCCAGCACCATGCCGAACAGCGTCAGCGTGTTGATCGAATAGCCGAGCAGGTACAGGCCGGCGAAGGTGCCGATCAGCGACACCGGCACCGCGACGATCGGGATCAGCGTCGCGCGCCAGTTCTGCAGGAACAGGAACACGACCGCGATCACCAGCAGCATCGCCTCGCCGAGCGTCTTGACGACCTCGCGGATCGACACCTCGACGAAGCGCGTCGTGTCGTACGCAATCGCGTACGACAGCCCCTGCGGGAAACGCTCGGCGAGCCGCGCGACCGTGCGCTTGACTTCGCCCGCCACTTCGAGCGCGTTCGCCCCCGGCTGCAGGAAGATGCCGACCAGCGTCGCGCTCCTGCCGTTGTACGTGCCGTTGAACTCGTAGTCCTTGCTGCCCAGTTCGACGCGCGCGACGTCCTTCAGGCGGATCGTGGCGCCGCCGGGGCTCGCGCGGACGATGATCTCCTCGAACTCCTTCGGGTCCGCCAGCCTGCCCTGCGTCGTGATCGTGTAGACGAGTTCCTGCTCGCCGCTGTACGGCGCCTGGCCGACCTTGCCGGCGGCGAACTGGGCGTTCTGCTCGTTGATCGCGCGCGCGAGGTCGCCGGTCGTGAGCCGCAGTTGCGCGAGCCGGTCCGGGCGCACCCAGATCCGCATCGCGTAGTCCTTCGCGCCGAAGATCTGCACGTTGGTCGTGCCGGGGATGCGCTTCAGCTCGTCGAGCACGTTCAGCGTCACGTAGTTCGACGTGTACAGATCGTCGAAGCGGTTGTCCGGCGAGAAGAACGCGATGACCTGCAGGAAGCTCGACGAGCCCTTCTCGACGGTCACACCCTGCCGCCGCACTTCCTGCGGCAGCCGCGACTCGGCCTGCTTGACGCGGTTGTTGACGTTCAGCGCCGCCTGGTCGACGTCGGTGCCGATCTCGAACGTCACCTGGATCTGCACGACGCCGTTCGACGACGAGTTCGAGCTCATGTACAGCATGCCCTCGACGCCGTTGATCGCGTTTTCCAGCGGCGCGGCGACGGTCTTTTCGATCACGTCGGCGGAGGCGCCCGGATAGATCGCCTGCACCGTGACCACCGGCGGCGCGATCTCCGGGTACTGCGCGATCGGCAGGTTGCGCATCGCGGCCAGGCCCGCGAGCACGATGAAGATCGACAGCACCGCGGCGAAGATCGGGCGGTCGATGAAGAAGCGGGAGAACATGGGTTCGGAGTCCGGAGTCGGGAGTAGAAAGCCCCCTCTCCCCGCTGGGCGGGGAGAGGGCTGGGGACAGGGGTGCTGCAGGCGAGAGCCCCTCTCCCCAACCCGCTCCCCCTGCCGGGGGCGAGGGAGCGCCGTCGCTATTTCTTCTTCACTTCGCCTTTGGCGGTGGGTCCGCCGTTGCCCGCATCGGCGCCGGGCGGCGGGCCGACGACGATCGGCGCGCCGGTCGGGATCGGGAAGATCTTCGCCATGCCTTCGACGACCACCTGATCGCCGGGCTTCAGCCCCGACTCGACGATCCATTGGTTCGCACCGTCGATCTCGACCCAGTCGCCGACCGTGACCGGCCGCGGCAGCGCGATGTCCTTGCCTTCGGGCGACTTGGCGGCGACGTAGACGAATTTGCCTTGCGGTCCGTCCATCACCGCGCGCTGCGGAACGACGATCGCGTTCGGCCGCGCCGCACCGTTCAATTGCACGCGCACGAACTGCCCCGGCCGCAGCGCGCCGTCCGGATTGGCGATCTCCGCGCGCGCGTCGAACGATCCGGTCGCGGGATTGATGCGCGCGTCGATGAACGCGAGTTTGCCCTTGCGCGGAAACACCGAGCCGTCGGCGAGCCGCAGCGTCACTTCGAGGGCGCCCTTCTTCGGATCGGGCAGCACGAGCCTGCCCTCGGCGACGAGCCTGTCGAACCTGAGCTTCTCGTTTTCCGACACGCTGAAGTTCACGTGCAGCGGATCGATCTGCGAAACCGTCGTCAGCAGGCTGTCCGCTCCCGGCGACACGAGGCTGCCTTCGGACTTCTGCGCGCGGCTCGCAAATCCGCTGATCGGCGCGGCGACCGTCGTGTACGAGAGGTTCAGCCGCGCTTCGGTCAGCCGCGCCTGCGCGAGCTTCACGCCCGCGGCGGCCGTTTCCTCCGCCGACACCGCGTCGTCGTATTCGCGCTGGCTGACCGCCTTATCGCCGACCAGCGGCTTGAGCCGCTGCACGAGGCGTCTGGCCTGCGCGAACTGCGCCTCGGCCTGCGCGAGCGCGGCTTCGGCCTGCTGCACCTGCGCGGCATACGGCTTGGGGTCGATGACGAACATCGTCTGCCCCGCCTTCACCGCGCCGCCTTCCTGATACGTGCGGCGCTCGAGGATGCCTTGCACGCGCGCGCGCACCTCGGCCTCCTTCGATCCCGCCGTCTGGCCGACGTACTCGAAGCGCACCGGGACGGTCGCAGGCTTTACCTGCAGCAAGGTCACCGGCGCGGGCGGGAACCCGCCGAAGCCGCCTTGCTGGTTGCCGCCGCTGCAGGCGGCGAGCGTCGAGGCGAGCAGCGCGGCCGCAGCGGCCGCCGTGACCGCGCGGTCGCGGTGTGATCGAGTGAGGAGCGTCGCGTTCATCTTTTTCCATCACGCGGCCGAGTGCGGCCGCCGAAGCGTTCGCCTCCCTTGGCGGGGAGGGAGAAGAGGGTGGCGTTTCGTGGCGAATGGTCGATTGCGCACGGCGTGGTTCGACAGGTTTCGTGGCGCGGGCTGCGGGAAAAGGCGCGTTTGTGGCGCGGCATTGTTGCTGGAAGATGTCCGACGCCGGATGCTCTGTTGCAAATGCAATCTGCGCCGGCGCCATCCGCGCAAGGGCGCGAATTGTGACGGCACGCGCGAGCTTGCGCTGCACGCGAATGCGGGAGTCGAGCGATGCGGCGCGAGCCGGCAGGAGCCGGCCCCGGCTCACACCGGGTAGAAAAGACGGGCAGCCGACGCCGCGCGTCGGGCGGCGAGGCCGAAACCGGCGTTGGCGGACGCGCGGGCGCGGTCAGTCAGGCCGCGGCGCTCCGGCCGCGCGGTTCAGCAGAAGCCGGACGCGGACGCCGTGTTCCGTTCCAGGCGCCGGATGCGCTGCTCGAGATCGCACAGATCGGTCGCCTGCGACAGATAGCGCTCGACTTCGCGCATGCGCGCGTCGTCGAACCGGTCCGCGAACCAACTGAACAGCTTCGGGAAGAGGCTGCGCATCGCTTCCGCGCGCCGGGCCGCCACCGCGCGGGCAGGGTCCTGCGGCGTCGGGCGGGCGGCCGTGGCTTCGACGGATCGCGGCGCGTCGCGGAAAAGTCCATCGCCTTCGTAGATGGGCGTCAGTACTCGCATGGTGCTTCCTTTTCGCCCCGATTCGAGGTCAATTGCTGCGACGCACATCAGCGCATATCGGGACGGGTCAAGTGAAGAAAAAGCATTTGAATCCAGTAATTAGGTGAACTACTCGAATGCGTTCGAACATTTCCGTTGACGCAGCGCAAACACCGACCACCGCCGACCCTCAAGTCGGTCAACCGGCCGGCCCGGCACGCCGACAGAAGTCTGGGCGGCGCCGGCCGCGACCTGCCGCATCGAGTGGGCGCGGAGCCCTTCTTGACGTTAACGTCAACGGCACCTAGAGTCGCCGCACGCTCGCGTCGCGTCGCGCCTGTCCGCGGCAGCGACCGGGTGCCACAATCGCCCGACCCGGTGCGCGCCTCTTCGCCGCGCGCCGCCGACGCCGGAGCCTCGTCATGACCGATCTCTCCGAAATCAAGAAGCTCGCCAGCTATCGCCCGACGCACAAGGTGCGCTTCGTCACCGCGGCGAGCCTGTTCGACGGCCACGACGCGTCGATCAACATCATGCGGCGCATCCTGCAGAGCATGGGCTGCGAGGTGATCCACCTCGGTCACAACCGCTCGGTCGAGGAGATCGTCACCGCGGCGCTGCAGGAGGACGTGCAGGGCATCGCGGTCAGCTCGTATCAGGGCGGGCACGTCGAGTTCTTCAAGTACATGATCGACCTGCTGCGCGAACGCGGCGGCGCGCACATCAAGGTCTACGGCGGCGGCGGCGGCGTGATCGTGCCGTCGGAGATCAAGGAACTGCACGCGTACGGCGTGGCGCGCATCTTCTCGCCCGAGGACGGCCAGAAGATGGGTCTGCAGGGAATGATCGGCCTGATGGTCGCCGAGTGCGACGTCGACCTTTCGTCGCACGCGCCGAAGTCGCTCGATGCGCTGCGCGACAAGGATGTGGTCAGGCGCTGGCGCGCGCTCGCGCAATTGATCACCGCGCTGGAGAACGGCCACGTCGACTCGCGCACGCGCGAGGCGCTGCACAAGGCGGCCGACACCGCGCGGGCGCCCGCGCTCGGCATCACCGGCACCGGCGGTGCGGGCAAGAGCTCGCTGACCGACGAACTGGTGCGTCGCTTCCGGCTCGATCAGGACGACGCGTTGCAGATCGCGGTGCTTTCGATCGACCCGTCGCGCCGCAAGAGCGGCGGCGCGCTGCTCGGCGACCGCATCCGCATGAACGCGATCGGCCCGTGGCGCAAGGGTCCGCGCGTGTACATGCGTTCGCTCGCGACGCGCGAAGCGGGGACCGAAATCAGCCGGGCGCTGCCCGATGCGATCGCCGCGTGCAAGGCCGCCGGCTTCGATCTGGTGATCGTCGAAACCTCGGGCATCGGCCAGGGCGACGCCGCGATCGTTCCGCACGTCGACACGACGCTGTACGTGATGACGCCGGAATACGGCGCCGCGAGCCAGCTCGAGAAGATCGACATGCTCGACTTCGCCGACTTCGTCGCGATCAACAAGTTCGACCGCAAGGGCGCGCTCGACGCGCTGCGCGACGTCAGCAAGCAGGTCCAGCGCAACCGCGGCGTCTTCGGCCAGAAGCCCGAAGACATGCCCGTGTTCGGCACGATCGCCGCGCGTTTCAACGACGACGGCGTCACGGCGCTGTATCACGCGCTGCTGCCGAAGCTGAAGGACCTGGGGCTGAAACTCGGCAAGTCGCGGCTGCCGCTCGTGTTCACGCGTCACTCGACGCACCAGACGCCGATCGTGCCGCCGCAGCGCGTGCGCTACCTCGCCGAAATCGCCGAGTGCGTGCGCGACTACAAGCGCCGCGCGCTCGAACAGGCGCGCATCGCGCGCGAGCGGCAGCAGCTCGTCGAAACGAAGCGGATGCTCGCGGAAATTCCCCCCTGCCCCCCTACGCAGAAGGGGGGTGACACCGCGCCGCTCGTTGCTCAGCTACCTTTGGAAAAGGGGGCCGGCGGCGCAGTCGCCGTGGGGATTTTCGGCGCCGCGACGGATGACACTGCGGCAACGATCTCGTCCGCCCTCGACGCACTGATCGCCGACCGCGACGCGAGACTCGACGCGCGCAGCCACAAGCTGCTCGGCATGTGGCCGCAGATGCAGCGGGCCTACGCCGGCGACGAGTACGTGGTGAAAATCCGCGACCGCGAAGTCCGCACCAAGCTCACGCACACCACGCTGTCGGGCAACAAGGTCCGCAAGGTCGTGCTGCCGAAATACGAGGACCACGGCGAGCTGCTGAAGTGGCTGCTGCTGGAAAACGTCCCCGGCTCTTTCCCGTACACCGCCGGCGTTTTCGCGTTCAAACGCGAAAACGAAGACCCGACCCGCATGTTTGCCGGCGAAGGCGATCCGTTCCGCACCAACCGCCGCTTCAAGCTGCTGTCCGAAGGCATGCCCGCCAAGCGGCTGTCGACCGCGTTCGACAGCGTGACGCTGTACGGCCACGATCCCGACCCGCGGCCCGACATCTACGGCAAGGTGGGCAACAGCGGCGTTTCCATCGCCACGCTCGACGACATGAAGGTGCTGTACTCGGGCTTCGATCTGTGTGCGCCCAACACATCGGTGTCGATGACGATCAACGGCCCGGCGCCAACGATCTTGGCGATGTTCTTCAACACCGCGATCGACCAGCAGCTCGACCGGTTCCGCGCCGACAACGGCCGCGAGCCGACCGACGACGAGGCCGAGAAGATCCGCGCGTGGGTGCTGGAAAACGTGCGCGGCACCGTGCAGGCCGACATCCTGAAGGAGGACCAGGGGCAGAACACCTGCATCTTCTCGACCGACTTCTCGCTGAAGGTGATGGGCGACATCCAGGAGTACTTCGTCCATCACAACGTGCGCAACTTCTACTCGGTGTCGATCAGCGGTTATCACATCGCCGAAGCGGGCGCGAACCCGATCAGCCAGCTCGCGTTCACGCTGGCCAACGGTTTCACCTACGTCGAGGCGTATCTGGCGCGCGGCATGCACATCGACGACTTCGCGCCCAACCTGTCGTTTTTCTTCAGCAACGGCATGGACCCCGAGTACACGGTGATGGGCCGTGTGGCGCGCCGCATCTGGGCGGTGGCGATGCGCGAGAAGTACGGTGCCAACGAGCGCAGCCAGAAGCTCAAGTACCACTGCCAGACGAGCGGCCGCTCGCTGCACGCGCAGGAAATCCAGTTCAACGACATCCGCACGACGCTGCAGGCGCTGATCGCCACCTACGACAACGCCAACAGCCTGCACACCAATGCCTACGACGAGGCGATCACCACGCCGACCGAGGAGAGCGTGCGGCGCGCGATGGCGATCCAGCTCATCATCAACCGCGAGTGGGGGCTCGCGAAGAACGAGAACCCCAACCAGGGCAGCTTCGTCATCGAGGAGCTGACCGATCTGGTGGAAGAAGCGGTGCTCGAGGAGTTCGAGTCGATCAGCGAGCGCGGCGGCGTACTGGGCGCGATGGAGCTGGGCTATCAGCGCGGCAAGATCCAGGAGGAGTCGCTGCACTACGAGAGCCTCAAGCACACCGGCGAGTACCCGATCGTCGGCGTCAACACCTTCCGCAACCCGCACGGCGATCCGATCCCCGAAAAGCTCGAACTGGCGCGCTCGACCGAGGAGGAGAAACAGAGCCAGTTGAAGCGCCTGCGCGATTTCCACGAGCGGCACGAGCACGAGGCGCCAATGATGCTCGAGCGGCTGAAGCGGGCGGTGATCGACAACCAGAACGTGTTTGCCGTGCTGATGGATGCCGTGCGCTGCTGCTCGCTCGGCCAGATCACGAACGCGCTGTTCGAGGTCGGCGGGCAGTATCGGCGGAACATGTAGCGCGACTCCCTCTCCCGCATCGGCGGGAGAGGGTTGGGGTGAGGGTATTCGTGCTTCGCGAGCCACGACGGCCCCGCTCGCGCAGGCATCCCGCCCCGTAGCGGTCACTCAAACAGGCAAACCATGTCCGACCTCCTCGAAACCTACCGCGGCACCGTCTACCCCTGGCACTGCGACCACATCGGCCACATGAACGTCATGTGGTACGTCGGCAAGTTCGACGAAGCGACGTGGAACTTCTTTGCGCTGCTCGGCGCGACGCCCTCGTACCTGCGCGGCAACGGCCGCGGCATGGTCGCGGTCGACCAGCGCATCGCCTACCAGCGCGAGCTGCACGCAGGCGACACGGTGCTCGTGCGCAGCGGCGCGCTCGAAGTGCGCGAAAAGGTGATCCGCTTCGTGCACGAGATGCGCAACGCCGAAACGCAGCAGGTCGCCGCGATCACGATGCTGACCGGCGTGCACATCGACACGACGACCCGCAAGTCCTGCCCGCTGCCCGCCGACGTGCTGGCGCGCGCGCGCGAACGCGCCGTCGCCTACGAGCTGCCGTGGTAGGGAGCCCATGCCGATGACAACGATCGTCGAGTTCTATTTCGATCCGATCAGCCCCTACTCGTGGCTCGCCGCAAGGCAGAGCAAACGCGTCGAAGCAGCCGGTGCGCGGCTCGACTTCCGCCCGGTCCTGCTCGGCGGACTGCTCGCCGCGCACGGCACCAAGGGCCCCGCCGAGACGGCCGCCAAGCGCGCGTACACGATGCGCGACGTGCTGCGCCTCGCCGCCCGCCTCGGCCTGCCGGTGCAGGGTCCGCCGACGCACCCGTTCAACCCGCTGCGCGCGCTGCGCATGTGCATCGCGCTCGACGACGCCCTCGAGCGCCGCCGCTTGGGCGAAGCGCTGCTCGACGCCGCCTGGGCGCGCGGGCTCGACCTCACCGACGACGCCCAGCTCGCCGCCCTTGCGCAGGAATGCGGCCTCGACGGCCGCGCGCTGCTCGCGCGTGCCGGCGATGCCGACGTCAAGCAGCGCCTGATCGACGCCACCGACGCCGCGGTCGCCGCCGGCATCTTCGGCGTGCCGACCTATCGCATCGACGGCGAGATCTTCTGGGGCGAAGACCGCATCGACGCGCTGCTGTGGCGGCTGCAGGGAAACACGATCGACGAGTCACTGCTCACGAAAGTGCTCGCGCGGCCGGTGTCGGCGGCGAGGAAGACGGGTTGACTCTCGGCGATGTCGATGTCAACTAATGGTTGGCACGACAACGGCGAATAGTTAACCTGCGATCCGTGTGGTCCGTCGAGTTCAGCCGCGATGCGGTGAAGGCTTTGATGCGCATGCCGCGCGACCAGGCGCTTCGCATCCGCCGCAAGATCGATGAACTCGCGCGCGACCCGTACAACGCGCCGAACGTCAAGAAGCTCACGGAGCATCCCGGTTTCCGGCTGCGCGTCGGCGATTGGCGGATCGTATATCTCTTGATCGGAGAGCGCGTCGTGATCCACGTCGTCCGAATCGCGCCGCGCGGCGAGGTTTCCAAATGAGCGTTCAGATTCTCGAAACCGACGGCAAGCCGGCATTCGCCGTGCTGCCGATCGACGAGTACCGCAGACTGCTCGCCTTGGCGGAAGACGCAAAAGATGCCGAGGCCCTGCACCGCGGTGCGAAGCGTTATGCGTCCGGCAAGCAGGAAACGATTCCGGCGGAGGTCGTCGACCGTCTGCTTGCCGGCGAATCGCCGATTCGCGTGTGGCGCGAACATCGCGGGCTGACGGCGGCCGTGCTCGCCGAGACGATCGGGGTCACGCCGGCACATATCTCGAAGCTCGAGACGGGCAAGGGGGAGCCGTCAATCGGCCTGCTCAAGAGGCTTGCGACCGCACTCGACGTCGATATCGACTCGCTGGTCGGAACCGGAGATCGAGTTCGGGGGTCCAGGCGATCCCCGGCGGCAGCCAGGTAGCCGCAACGTGCAACCAGCGAAGCGCCCCGTCTCGCAACCCGGCGGAGCGCCGTCCTGCCGCGTCGACGACAGGATCGTCCGGGGCGAAGACCGCATCGATGCACGGCTGTGGCGGCTGCAGGAAAACACTATCGATGAGTCGCGTCTGGCGGAGGGGCTCGCGCGGCCGGTGTCGGCGGCGAGGAAGGCGTAGGTCCCTCGAGGCGCTACGTCGCTGCGTACCGCTCCTCGGCCCCCTTTGCAAGAGGCGGTCGGGATGCGTCCTCGGCCGGCGCGTGCGCCCGCACGATCAAGTTGTCGCGGGGCGCGTCTGTGGCGCAAACAACGCCCGCACGCGTTCGATCAGCGACGGCGCGCGGCGCCGTGCCACATCGCTTGCGGGCGATGTTGCGGATGACCCGAACGCGCCGCGTGCGCCGCGCAGGTAGTCGGGAATCGCGGGCGGTGTGGCGGCCGCGATCGCCGGGCCCGCGACGTACAGTTGCGTGTCGCCCTGGGTGGCGCTGACCAGGATCAGCTCGTCGCTTTTCACGTCGAAGCGCCGGCCGGCACCGAGGACGAAGTCCGCGGTGCAGCCGTCCTGCGTCAGCCACACTTCGCCGCGGACCACGAAGACGGCCGAGCCGATCGGAAGTCGCAGCGGCAGCGGGTTAGCATCGATCCTGACGAACGCGCTGGCGAGATCTTCGGGTTCGATGTTCGGTTTCATCGTGTCGTCCTCCGGGAGGGAGATGGACATGGCGCACTGTCGCGCGGCCGCTGCGGCGAGACAAACGAGATTTCGAAATGCGGCGCATGCGCGGCGGGCATGAGTAGACAGCGGGATCTGCCCGCCTCACTCGATCTGCTGCGCGGCTTCGAGGCGGCGGCGCGGCTGCTGTCGTTCACCGCAGCGGCTTCCGAACTCTTCGTCACGCAGTCGGCCGTGAGTCGCCAGGTGCAGCAGCTCGAAGAGCAGCTCGGCGTCAAGCTCTTCGAGCGGCGCACACGCGCGCTCGCGCTGACCGAGGCGGGCGAGCTGTACGCGCGCGAGGTCACGAAGGCGCTCGACGCGCTGCGGGAAGCGACCGCCGCGGTGCGCGCGAGCACGACGCCGGTCGTGCGCGTGACCACGACGGTGACCTTCGCTTCGCTGTGGCTGGTGCCGCGGCTCGCGCAGTTCCAGGCGAGGCACGTCGACATTTCGGTGCACGTGGTGGCCGACAACACGATGCGCGACCTCGAACGCAACGCGCTCGACCTCGCGATCCGCTACTCGCCCGAGGCGGCGGCCGGCGCAGGCGCCGAGCGCCTGTTCGGCGAACACGTCGCGCCGGTGGCGAGCCCCGCGTTGCTGAAGGGCCGCGGCGTGCGCACGCCCGAGGACTTGCTGCGGCTGCCGCTGCTCGAGCTCGACGATCCGGCGCTCAGCGTGCCGTGGCTGTCGTGGAAGGTGTGGTGCGAGGCGATGAAGCTCGAGCGCCCGCGCGAGAACCGCGGACTCGCGTTCAGCCACTACGACCAGGTGATCCAGGCCGCGATCGCGGGCCAGGGTGTCGCGCTCGGGCGCTTTCCGCTGGTCGATCCCTTTCTCGCCGACGGCCGGCTCGCGCTGCCGTTGAAAGGCAGGCGGTACGCGACGCAGGCCACGCGCGCCTACTGGTTGATCGTGCCGCCGGCGGCGGCGCGCCGCGCCGAGGTGAAGGTCTTCACGGACTGGCTGCGCGAGCAGGTCGCCGCGCAGGCCAACAGCGGCAAGCGCCGCTGAGGCTGCACGCGATAGCCATCCTCGATCGGCGCAAGCGGAAATAAGTATTGGATTCGGCGGCGGCCGACGCCTACAAAGGCGGCATCGATCGCAACACCGGTTCGCACCGCGACCGTTGCGACGAATCGCTCACCCGACGAGGAGATCCGCATGCCCGACGAAACCAAGTGTCCCTTCCTGCACGCCGCAGGCCAGGGCAAGACCAACCGCGAATGGTGGCCGAATCAACCGAACCTGAAGATCCTGCACCAGTTCGCGCCGGCGACGAACCCCATGGGGCCGTCGTTCGACTATCGCAAGGAATTCGCGACGCTCGACCTCGCGGCGGTCAAGAAAGACCTGTACGCGCTGATGACCGACTCGCAGGACTGGTGGCCGGCGGATTACGGCCACTACGGGCCGCTGTTCATCCGCATGGCTTGGCACGCGGCCGGCACCTACCGCATCGGCGACGGCCGCGGCGGTGCGGGTCTGGGCCAGCAGCGGTTTGCGCCGACCAACTCCTGGCCCGACAACGTCAACCTCGACAAGGCGCGGCGGCTGCTGTGGCCGATCAAGAAGAAGTACGGCAACAAGCTGTCGTGGGGCGATCTGATCGTCCTCGCCGGCAACTGCGCGCTGGAGTCGATGGGCTTCAAGACCTTCGGCTTCGGCGGCGGGCGCGAAGACGTGTACGAGCCCGACGAGTCCGTGTACTGGGGCTCGGAAAGCGAATGGCTCGGCGATCAGCGCCAAGGCACCCAGCCCGCCTTCGAAAATCCGCTGGCTGCCGTGCAGATGGGGCTCATTTACGTGAACCCGGAAGGTCCCGGCGGCAAACCCGATCCGCTCGCTTCGGCGCGCATGGTGCGCGAAACCTTCGCGCGCATGGCGATGAACGACTACGAGACCGTGGCGCTGACCTGCGGCGGTCACACCTTCGGCAAGGCGCACGGCGCCGGCGACCCGCGCAAGGTCGGCCCCGCCCCCGAGGCGGCCGACATCGAGCACCAGGGGCTTGGCTGGATCAGCACGCACGGCAGCGGGAAGGGCGGCGATCAGATCGGCAGCGGCCTCGAAGGCTCGTGGACGCCGACGCCGACGAAGTGGGACATGAGCTACTTCGAGATGCTGTTCGGCAACGAATGGGAACTCACCAGAAGCCCCGCCGGCGCGTGGCAGTGGACGCCCAAGGTACACACCGACGCCAACATGGCGCCGGCCGCGCACGACGCCTCGAAGAGGGTGCCGATCATCATGACCGACGCCGACATGGCGATGCGCATGGACTCGGCCTACGAAAAGATCGCGCGCCACTTCTGGGCGCACCCGGACGAGTTCGCCGACGCCTTCGCGCGTGCCTGGTTCAAGCTCACCCACCGCGACATGGGTCCGAAGGCGCGTTACCTCGGTGCCGAAGTGCCCAAGGAAGACCTGATCTGGCAGGACCCGATCCCGCCGGTCGATCACGCGCTGATCGATGAAAAGGACGTGGCGGCGCTGAAGGCGCGGCTGCTCGCCTCCGGCCTGACGACGCGCGAGCTCGTCTACACGGCGTGGTCCGCGGCGTCGACCTTCCGCGGCTCCGACAAGCGCGGCGGCGCCAACGGTGCGCGGATCCGGCTTGCGCCGATGAAGGACTGGGAAGTCAACGAGCCGGCGCAACTGGCCAAGGTGCTCGCCAGGCTGCAATCGATCCAGACCGAGTTCAACGCGCAAGCCACCGGCGGCAAGAAGGTCTCGATCGCGGATCTCATCGTGCTCGGCGGCTGCGCGGCGGTGGAAAAGGCGGCGAGGGATGCAGGTGTGAACGTCACCGTCCCGTTCGTCCCCGGTCGTATGGACGCGAGCCAGGCGCAGACCGATGCGGCGTCGTTCGCGCCGCTCGAGCCGATCGCCGACGGTTTCCGCAACTATCGCAGCGACCGTTTCAGCGACATCCCGCCCGAGCACTTCCTCGTGGACAAGGCGCAGTTGCTCACGCTGTCCGCGCCGGAGATGACGGTGCTCGTCGGCGGGCTGCGCATGCTGGCCGCGAACCACGGCGTAGCCAAGCACGGCGTCTTCACCGAGCGGCCCGGCATGCTGACGAACGACTTCTTCGTCAACCTGCTCGACATGCGCTACGAGTGGAAGCCCATCTCGAAGGACAAGGCGCTGTTCGAGGTGCGCGACCGCAAATCGGGCAAGGTCAAGTGGACCGCGACCCGCGTGGATCTGGTGTTCGGCTCGAACTCGCAGTTGCGCGCGATCGCGGAGGTCTACGCCCAGGACGACGCGAAGGAGAAGTTCGTCCGCGACTTCGTCGCGGCCTGGAACAAGGTGATGAACCTGGACCGCTTCGACCTGCGGGCGCGCTGACCGGCGCACGCGCCGAGGTTCAACCCCCGCTCAGCGCCTGCACGATCAGCAGTTCGTCGTGCGGCGCGAGCGGGGTCGCCAGATCGAAGATCGGCTCGCCGCGCACGAAAAAGCGCATGTGCCGGCGCGTGCGGTCCTGCTCGTCGATCATGCGGAAGCGGATGCCCGGGTACTGACGATCGAGGTCCGCGAGCACTTCGCCGAGCGTGGCACCGTGCGCTTCGACCCACGCGCTGTGCGTGTAGTCGCGCAGCGGACTGGGGATCAGCACCTTCATGCAAGTGTCGCGACCTCGACCGCGTAGATCTCGGGCAGATGGCGCGCGATACAGGTCCACTTGGCGCCTTCGTCGCGGCTTGCCCACAGTTCGCCTGCGGTGTTGCCGAGATACAGCCCCACCGGATCGCCCGCGTCGGCGCACATCGCCTGCCGCTTCACCGTCCACCAAGCCTGCTCCGCGGGCAACCCATCGTCCAGGCGCTGCCAGGTCTTGCCGCCGTTGCGCGTGACGTAGGCCGCCGGTTTGCCGTCGGGGCTCGTGCGCGGCCACACGGTCTGGCCGTCCATCGGAAACACCCACGCCGTGTCGTCGTCGCGCGGATGCACGACCATCGGAAAACCGATGTCGCCGACCTTCTTCGGCATCTTGCGGCCGATGCGCTGCCACGTGTTCGACGGCCGGTCGATGCGGTAGATGCCGCAGTGGTTCTGCTGATACAGCCGATCCGGATTGCTCGGGCAGATGCGGATGCAATGCGGGTCGTGGAAGGTGGGTGTGGCCGGATCGAAGCCTTCGACGACCTCGAGCCCGTCGAGCAGCGTGCGAAACGTCTTGCCGCCGTCGGTGGTCTCGTGCACGCCGCCGCCCGACATGCCGAAGTACATGTGCTTCGGATCGCGCGGATCGACGATGATCGAATGCAGCTTCGGCCCGTCGGGCGTGCCGTCCTGCACGGTGCCGAACCATTCCAGGTACTGCGGGTCGTCGTTGATGTAGGAAAACGGCTTCCACGTGACGCCGCCGTCCTCGGAGCGGAACAGCCCCTGCGGCGAGGTGCCCGCGTACCAGACGTTCGGCTCCGATGCGACCGAAGGCGTGAGCCAGAACGTGTGATCGACCGCGCGGCCCGTGCCGTCGGATTTCTTGGCGAACGCCGGCGGCTGAGCGGCCTCCTTCCACGTGCGGCCGAAGTCCGTCGAACGGAACACCGTCGGGCCGAGGTGCCCGGTCTTCGCCGCCGCGAGCAGCGTGCGGCCGTCGCGCGGATCGAGCACGACGTGGTTGACGATGTGGCCGAGAAAATGTGGTCCGTCGGCGCGCCACGTCTTGCGCGCGGCGTCGCCGTGAAAAAGCCACGCCCCCTTGCGGGTGGCGACCAACACCACGATCCGTTTCGACTTCGCCTTGACCGTCCTTTTGCGTGCGCGCGCCATCGTCTCCTCCTTCGGGTTGATGTCGAGTGGTCGAACGGGAGGGCCCCAATTCGACACGCCTGCTCACAGATACGCGAGCAGCCGCCCGCATCCGATCACGCCGATCCACAGCGCGATCGACAGCGCCGCGGCGGCCTTCGCCGGCGCGGGCGCCGCGCTCGTCGTGTCCCAGTGCCGCACGCGGGCATACGGGCCGAGGTGAAACGCAGCCGCATTGAGTCCGGCCACCGCGATCAGTGCAAGCTTGATCGAAAACGCGGGATTGGACCAGAACTCGGTCGCATGCGCGCTGAACATCATCGCGCCCGAGACGGCGACGATCGCAAAGCCCGTCAGGGTCCACGGTAACAGATGGCGCGCGAGCCCCCGCACCGGCAAGGCGCGCGACAGCCCGAGCACGCGCAGGTCGAACATCGAGCTCGAACCGACCAGCAGCGCGATGCCCGTGATGTGGACGATCTCGACGATCGGATACAGCCACAGCCACTGCCGCATCGCCGCGGCGAAGGCGGACGACTCCAGCCAGACCAGCGCCACCGGACCGGCGATCTCGTGCATCAGCGCAGTTCGATCGTCTTGCCGTTGACGATGATGCGCTCGGCGCGCAACTCGTCCGGATCGGTGCGATGCGGATAGCCGGCGACCGTCACCGTGACGCCGGGCTTGAGCCACTCGCGCGGCAGACCGCGGTTTTCCATCCGGTACGGCGGCGCCAGCACCGCGAGCCAGGTCTTGTCGCGCGTCTTCAGCCGGATGAAACCGTGCGGGTGCTCGTAGCCGGACGCCACGATCGTTCCGGTCAACGTCAGCGTCTTTTCGGCGTCGTAGCCGCTCCAGCCGTGGTGCGCAAGCGCCGCCGTGGCGGCGAACCACGCGATCGAAGCGGCGACAAGGTGGGTGCGCATCGCGGTCTCCGGGTCGGATCGACGACATCGATCATAGGGCGATTCGCCCTGGCGCCGCGAACGAAGCGCGTCGGGCATCGCGAGCGCCGGCCCGCTATCCCGCGTAAGCGCGCTCGAGCGCGGCGATATCGAGCTTTTTCATCTGCAACAGCGCCTGCATCACCCGCTCCGAGGCGGCGGGATCCGTCCTGTCCAGAAGCTTTGGCAGCACCGCCGGCACCACCTGCCACGACACGCCGAAGCGGTCCTTCAGCCAGCCGCACTGTTGCGCATCGGGGTCGCCGCCGGCAGTCAGCCGGTCCCAGTAGTAGTCCACGTCCGCCTGCGTCGCGCAGTCGATTTGCAGCGAAATCGCCTCGTTGAAGCGAAACAGCGGCCCGCCGTTCAGTGCGGTGAAGGGCTGGCCGTCGAGTTCGAAGTCCACCGTCATCACGGACCCGGCGGATCTGCCGTGAATCTCGTGCCCGGCCTCGCCGAAGCGCAGGACGCGCACGCGCCGCGAGTTCGGAAAGATGCCGATGTAAAAGTCGGCGGCCTGCTCGGCCTCGTTGTCGAACCACAGGCATGGGGTGATGCGGGGCATAGGCGGTTCCTCCAGAACGGTTGCGGGCGATCCGACTCCGCACGCGGCTTGACCGACAGCTTACGGGACGGCGCGCGACGCGAGCGGCTGGTGCCGGTATACCCGTGGCGGCGCCACGGCCACGGTCAACCCTCCGCAGAAACCGCGGTTGGCGTCGGACGGCGTCGCCCGGCCGTTCGCCATCGATGCGACGGGCGGATCATTGGTCACCGCCGCGTCGATGCCATCGCGGTCCCGGCACGGCGCGCCGACGCGGGTGGGTCCGTGAGCAGGCCGAGCAGCGCGGCCATCGGCAGCGCCGAGCGCGCCGCGTAGGGCATGCGCCACAGCCCGCCGTGGCAGGCGGCGTCGGCGAGCAGTTGCAGCGGATGCGCCAGCTCGACGCCCGGATTCGCAGCCGCTTGCGGATGGCGCAGATCGTGCACCAGTAGCGCGGCCATCAGCGCGGCGGCGGTCGACGGCTCGAAAGCCTCGGCGCCAAAGCGGTGCGCGGCGCGATACGCCGCGGCGAGCAGGCGGTTCTTTGTGACCGAGCGCGTCAGTGCGGGCGGCGCGACGTGAATCGACACGCGGATGCCCGCCTCGCGCGCGGCGAGCGCGCGCCACTGCTGCAGGCGTTTGGCGAGCACGTAGTTCGGCCCCTGCTGCGCGACGAGCGCGTCGACGATGCCCGCGAGTTCGGCCGCATCGCCCGTGTCCCGCAGCGTCGCCAGCAGCGTGCCGTTGCGCGCGAAGGCGCGCCCGAACGTGGCCAGGTGCAATGCGCGCGCCGCCCGGCCGCGGCGTGCGAAACGTTCGTGCGCGGCGGCAAGCGCCGCGCGCGGAACCGCGTAGGCGTCGGTCGGCGTGGCGAGCATCGCGAGCGTCGCATCCCCGCGCCGCGCGGCCAGCGCCGCCTGAATCGCATCCATCGCCGCCGCGACGCGAACGTGCCGCGCGCCGTCCAGATACGCATACGCGCCGATCGCGAGCGGCCCTTCGATCGCGCCGAGCCACGCGGCGATCTCGGGGGTATCGCGCACGAGATCGGCGCCGGCGCGCTGTGCGACCTCGCCTTCGCCCGACGGCGCCACGGCGCACGGCACGCACAGCGTGCCGTTGCCCGCGTGCGCGAGCCGAAGCATCCGCTGCCAGAGGTCGGCGCGCGGCAGATCGACCGCGTAGACGGTCGCGCGCCAGCGCAGCAGGTACGGCAGCGGCCCCATCTCCGCGCACGCACCGAGCAGCGCGAAGCGATGGTCCGACAGATCGAGCCATTCCGGATGCGCCTGCACGCGTCACAGCGCCTGCGCGAACGAGGGTTCGCAGAGCCCGTCCGCCTCCCAGCGGTCGATCTGCCGGCGCAGTGAATCGCCGGTCAGCAACCGCCCGCGGTAAGGAACGGCGAGCGGGGCGGGTCCGCCTTTGCCGATGCCGGCGACCGAATGCGTATGCAGCCGGCCGTGCGGGTGCTTGAGCGCGACTTCGAGCGCGTGCACCTCGTCGCCGCGCGCGAACTGCAGCCGGCGCTGCGCGGACCGCAATCCCGCGAGCGCGATCGCGTTGGCGGCGGCGGGCGAAGCCGCGCCCTCCTCGACGAGCCGGCGCGCGTGCACCAGGTAGCGCGCGCGCCAGTCGCGCTCGCGCTCGGTTGCTGCGGCCGCAACGGGGTTCGCCGCGCGCAGCGCGTCGGCGAAGATCGCTCGGCCGGTGTCGCTCGTGCTGCGCCGGCCGTCGCGCCCGACGGGAAACACGACGCCTTCGTCGTCGTCGCGGTCGGCAGTGTGTGCCATCGGAACGGTCCGTGCTGCGAGCGCGCGACTTTACTCAAGCAGGTCGCGCCTGACGATGCCGCGCTTGCGCTCGTCCGCCCTGCCTCGAAAAGGGCGTTAGGGGGTTCCCTTTCGACGCGACGGCGCGAGATACCCCCTCGCTCTGCCCTGTTCGGAGCGGCGGGGGCCGTGCGCTCAGCTTGCACGCGCCGCTTTGGCGAGATAGCCCTCGACGGCGGTGCCCGGCAGCGGCGGGCTGAACAGGAAGCCCTGCATGATGTGGCAGCCGCGGCGGCGCAGCTCGTGAAGCTGCCGCAGTTCTTCCACACCTTCGGCGATAAGCCGCAGCCCCATCTTGCCGGCGATGCCGATGACCGCGGAGACGATCGAATCGCTGGCAGGCGAACGGCCGACGTCGCGCACGAAACTGCGGTCGACCTTGATCGCGCGCACCGGCAGCCGGTGCAGACAGCCGAGCGACGAGTACTTCGTGCCGAAGTCGTCGATCGAAAGCTGTACGCCGCGGCGCGCGAGTTCGGCCGCCTGCTCGAGCGCGGTGGCGCCGTCGAGCAGTTCGTGCTCGGTCAGCTCCAGCTCGAGCGCGCTCGCGGGAAGCGCATGGCGCGCCAGTGTGGCGGCCACCGTATCGACGAAATCCGGCTGCCGGAAGTCGCGCGCCGAAAGATTCACGGCCACACGCAACTCGGCGTGGCCGGCCGCGCGCCATCCGCGCAGGTTCGCGCACGCGTAGTCGAGCACGCGCGCGCCGATCGCGCGCGCGACACCGCAGCGTTCGGCGATCGGCAGGAACTCGTCCGGCGCCAGCAGCCCGCGCGTCGGATGGCGCCAGCGCACGAGCGCCTCGACGGTGTCGATGCGCCCGCTCGCGAAGTTCAGGATCGGCTGGTAGTGCACCTTGAACTCGCCGCGCAGCATGCCGGCGCGCAGCTCGCGGCCGACCTGCGCGTCGCGCTCTTCGGCGATCGCGTGCGCGCGCGACGGCACCATCGCCATGTCGAGGTCGGCGTGCTTGGCGTGGCGTGCCGCGCTGCGCGCCGCGCGCATCAGCGCGCGCGGATCGCGGCCGTGCTCGGGCGCGAGCGCGATGCCCGCGCGCGCGGTCAGCGAACACGGCCGGCCGCCGAGCATGAACGGGCGGCGCAGTCTGGCCAGCAGGCGGCGCGCGATCGCCGCCGCGTTGGCGGGATCGGCGACGTCGCATGCGAAGACCACGAACTCGTCGCCGCCGATGCGGGTGACCAGATCCTCGGCGCGAAGCTGCGCCGCCAGCCGCTGGCCGAGCGCTTCGAGCAGGCGATCGCCCGCCGCGTAGCCGTAGATCTCGTTGACGTCGTGAAATCCGTCGATGTCGATGACCAACAGCGCGAGCGTCGGCGGCGCTTGCGTGGCCGCCTTCTGCAGCCGCTCGAAAAAAGGCGCCGGTGCGACGAACGATGCGTGGTTCGGCGCGGTCGACTGGTTGGCCGGATCCGCCGGATGCGCGACGACGCGCGGGCGTTGCGCCGATGGCGAGAAGGCGCCGTGGCGCCGTTCGATCAACGCGGCTGGTCGAGACATGGCTCCACCAAGCGCGTCGCGCTCATGCGGCATCGAAGCAGAGGTTCGGCACGGCGGCTAAAGTAACTTATCGAATATCGCCTGTAAACGGTTGATCGGTCAAAGAAAGAAAAACTTCCCACTTTCGTTGCGCCGGACTGACTGCCGTCGCGCCGGCTCCCGACGAGGGGCCGGGCGAGGCCCGGGTTGGCGAGACCGCGAAACCACTCGGCCCGAAAGCCGCCGATGCGTACTGCGCGCTACGCGGAGAACGCGCGGGCGGCCTGTCGGCCTGCGCACGGCAAAGCGTTGGACGCGCCTGCGCCTCCGAGGTGGAGCGCAGTTTCAAGGCTTGATCGACCCGATTTGCGCACGGCGCCCGACGACGGCCGCGTTGAACGCAGCGGTCGACCGCGCCGCCGCAAGCGAGGCGCTCGCGGGCGCGTCGTCGTTCGCGTCGTTGCGCCGGCTGCGCGGCGATCTCCCGGGCCGGCGGTCGCGGCGGCATACTCGCCCGATCGCACGCAGCCACGACACGGAAGGTGCCGATGAACAAACCGGCAACGCCCCACGAGGAGCTGATCGACGCGGCGGTCGCGCACGCGCAGCAGAAAGTCGCCGCGACGGAGCGCGCGCCGATCGAAGTGTTCGTCCGCGACTACTACCGACAGGTCGATCCGGAGGACATCGCCGCGCGCCGTCCCGAGGATCTGGCCGGCGCGGCGCTTTCGCACTGGGAACTGGGTCGCGTGCGCGCGCCGCGCAAGCCGAAGGTGCGCGTCTTCAGCCCGAGCGCGGCCGAGCACGGCTGGGCCGTCCGGCATACGGTGATCGAGGTCGTCAACGACGACATGCCGTTCCTGGTCGACTCGGCGACGATGGAAGCGAACCGGCAAGGGCTGACGCTGCACCTGCGCATCCATCCCGTGTTCGCGGTCGAACGCGATGCGGATGGCCGGCTCGTGTCGGTGCGGCCGCGACGCGAGGCACCCGACGCGAAGCTCGAATCGTGGATGCACATCGAGGTCGACCGGCTGGTCGATGCGCAGGCGCTCGCGCAGCTTGCCGCCGGCATCGAACGCGTGCTGGGCGACGTGCGCGCGACCACCGAAGACTGGAAGCCGATGCTCGCGAAGCTGCGCGACGCCGCCGCCGAGCTTGCCGCCACCGCGCCGCCCGCGGCGGCCGAGGAGCTTGCCGAAAGCCGCGCCTTTCTCGAATGGCTCGCCGACGGCAATCTCCTGCTGCTCGGCTATCGCTGCCATGATCTCGTCGTCGAGGGCGGCGAGGACGCGCTCAAGCTCGTCGCCGGCAGCGGGCTCGGCATCCTGCGCGAAACCGGCGCCGAGCGGGTGTCCGGCAGCTTCGCCGCGCTGCCGAAGCAGGCGCGCGTGCTCGCGCATGCGCCCACGCCGCTGGTGATCCTCACGAAGGCCAACGCGCGTGCGACCGTGCACCGGCCCGGTTACGTCGACTACATCGGCATCAAACGCTTTTCGCGCGAGGGCAAGGTCATCGGCGAGCACCGCTTCCTCGGGCTGCTCACGTCCACCGCGTACAGCGCGCGTGTGGTCGACATTCCGCTGTTGCGCGGCAAGGTCGCGGCGGTCGTCGCGCGCGCGGGGCTCGCGCCCGACAGCCACCTCGGCAAGGCGCTCGTGCACATCCTCGAAACCTATCCGCGCGACGAGCTGTTCCAGATCGGCGTCGACCAGCTGTTCGAGACCGCGCAGGGCATCCTGCAGCTCGGCGAGCGGCAGCGACTG
>FWWM01003300.1_pt1 | contig 40498 bp, 40 predicted proteins | sample 2228351 | NCBI WGS metagenome assembly FWWM01 (sample SAMEA103939774, study PRJEB20133) | metagenome
ATTTCGATGTGGATCGGGCCACTAGGCCCCGGCGGCGCTCCCTGCGGGATGCGCCGCCGGATGCGCTCATGCGGTTTTGGTGCGAGGTTTCCGCCCTGTCTTGGGCTTCGCCTCTGTCGGCTCCGCCGCAATCGTCTGAGGCACGGTGTCGGCCTTTTTGCGACGCGGGTTTGGCTTGGCAGTCGCCACGGGTTCTTCCGAAGCGGTGTCGATCAGCTCTCGCTCGGCCTGTTCCCAATGGTCGCGGTCACGACCATGCGGTTCGCCTTCCGACTGCCAGATTCCGTATGCGCGTTGAAGAAGCTGTTCTTCCCGGTCGTTCACCAACACCTCCCTATCGTGACGCTCAATCTGCTATCGCGAGCGTAACGATTGGACCGGCCATTCCGCTCCGCGAAAATTGTGTTGATGCGGATCAATTGCCTGTCGGCGATTTCGCCTTCACCGGCGCAGGCGCGCTTACCGCCGACAGGGTCTGGCGCTGGCTTTCCGGGTCGATGCGGCGGGTACGGGTAAAGGGCGGCAGTTCGACGCGGCTTCCCGTTTTCATAGCTTTCACGATGCCCTCTATCACCCGCAGGTCGGATAGCCCTTCCTCGGCATCGGGCTCGGGATCGCGCTCATTGAGAATGCAGTCGGAGAAATAGCGCATCTCTCCGCCAAACTGGTCGGTATGCTTGAATTTCTCATGGCTCTGCTGATCGCCGATGGTAAGATTCTGTTCGATCCCCGACTGGAAGCCATAGGCCGGGCTCATGTGAATCGAACCCTTCATCCCCGCAACGATCAGGCTGTCGACATTGTTCATCGCATAGCTGACCGTGAAGCTTGCCAGCCTGTCACCCGGCATTCGCAGCACAACGGCAAAAGTATCATCCAGATCGCCCAGTCCCGCGCTCGGCTGGCGCGTGGCGACCGCGCTCTCCACCGCGACCGGCTCGGCGCCGAACAGATAGCGGATGGCGTTGATGGGGTAGGGGGCCATGTCGAACAGCGGCCCGGCTTCCAGCCCGTGCTTGGCGCGGTGATTGTCGGGGTCGAGCTTCTGCCCGAAGCATGAGGTGAAGGCGACCAACTCACCCAGCTCGCCACTGCGGATCTTTTCGATCGCATCGAGCGTGCCGGGCTCAAAATGCAGGCGATAGGCGGTCATCAGCTTGGCCTTGGAACGCCGTTCGGCGTCCTGGATAGCGCGCGCCTTTTCGCTCGATACCTCCAGCGGCTTTTCACACAGGACATGGATGCCCGCGTCAAGGGCGGGGATGGCGAACTCGGCATGGCGCCAATTGGGCGTGCCCAGATAGATCGCGTCACAGACTCCGGCGGTCAGCAGCTTGTCGAATTCATTATAGGAATAGACATGCTCGACGCCGTATTTCTCGGCCAGCAGCCTGCCCTTTTCCGCATCGCCGGTGACGATCGCGGTCAACTCGGAGTTGCCGGTGTGCTTGATGCCGGGCAGCATCGCCGATTGGGTGATGTCGCCTGCGCCCACGACCGCATAGCGAACCTTCTTCGTGCCGAAACCGAATGCCGATGCCAGGCTCATGGCCGTTCTCCCAAATGTCGTAACGCCAAATCTCGTAACGGCTGCTGCAACGCGCCAATCCTAGGAAGGTCCCACGGAGATTTAATGCTTCTGGTGAGTTTCCATGCGCCCTACCTGCATCAGCGGAGACGTGCCCTCGTGACCTTGCCCGATCAGCATCCCGATCCGCTTCGTGACGCCGACGGCTTTCTGGACCTCGAAAACTACGCCGCGCTGGGCGATGGTCGGAGCGTGGCATTGAGTGGCGCGGACGGTGCGATCGACTGGTGGTGCGTGCCCAACATGGATTCTGCGCCTCTATTCGACCGGCTGGTGGACGGCGAGCGCGGCGGCACCTTTGCGATCACGCCGGTTGAGCCCTTTACGGTCGAGCGGCGCTATCGTCCCGACAGCAACGTGCTGGAGACGATCTTCACCACGGGGAGCGGCCGGGCCAAGCTGGTCGAGTCGATCAACAGCGGCCCGGCCGGACGGCTGCCCTGGGCGGAACTGGCGCGGCGGGTGGAGGGTCTGGACGGCTTCGTCCGCTTTACCATCACCCTGCGCTTCAGTCGCCGCGCCGATACGGTCAGTCCGTATTTCGCACAGGCAGGGGGGCATAATGTTTTTCATGTCGACCGCGTGCTGGGGGTGTTTCGCCACTGCGACCATGTGACGATCGACGCGATGGAGGATGGCCTCGTGACCGGTACGGCGGCGGTCGGGCCGGGGGACCGCGCCCGGATCGCGATCATCGCGGGCGAGGACGAGCCGCTGGTGTGCCAGGACATCGAGCAGATCGACGACCGGATCGACCTGTCGGATTTCGAATGGCGGCAGTGGACGCAGGGGCTGAAAGTGCCCGAGATGCACCGCGATCGCATCCTGCGCAGCGCATTGGCTTTGAAGCTGCTGCTCTATTCACCCACCGGCGCGATCACGGCGGCGGCCACGACCTCGCTGCCCGAGGGGATCGGGGGTAAGAAGAATTACGACTATCGCTATGCCTGGGTCCGCGATGCGGGCTATACGATCAAGGCGTTCCTGCGCATCGGCGCGCATGGCGAGGCCAAGGCGGCCTTCACCTGGCTGCTCAAGCGGCTGGGCGAGGGCGATCCGCAGGTCTGCTATACGCTGGACGGCGGTCGCGTCCCGCCGGAGCGTGAGATCGCCGTCAGCGGCTATCGCAATACCAAGCCGGTCCGGACCGGCAACCTGGCGGGCGGCCAGCATCAGCACGGCATCTATGGCGATATTTTCGAAACCGCGAGCCGTTTCGTCGCCTGCGGAAACTTCCTCGACACCGCCAGCGCCGAGACTTTGTCGCATCTGGCCGATAGTTGCGCCGACCGGTGGCGGCTTCCCGATGCGGGCATATGGGAATTGCCGGAGGAACGTCATTACACCATGTCCAAGCTCAGTTGCTGGCAGGCGCTGGCCCGAGCGGTCGAACTCGCCGATCAGGGGCAGATTCCGACCACCTGCCGCGACCGCTGGGCGCGCGAGCGCGATCGGATCGAGGCATGGATCGGCGAGCATTGCTGGTCGGAGAAGCGCGGCGCCTATTTGATGCATCCCGACAGCGAAGCGCTGGACGCCAGCCTCGCGCTTGCGGTCCGGTTCCGCTTCAACGGACAGGACCGACTGGCGCGCACGCTCGACGCGCTCGACCGGGAACTGGCCGCCGGAGCCTTCCATTACCGCTATTCGGGTATGCATAAGGAGGAGGGCTGCTTTCTCGCTTGTACTTTCTGGATGATCGAGGCGCGGGCGATCCTTGGACAGCACGAGGCGGCGCAGCTGGCGTTCGAGGCCGCGACCGAGGCGCTCGATAGTCGCGGTGCCGGGCTCTATGCGGAGATGATCGATCCCCGGACAGGCCATTATCTGGGCAACATGCCACAGGGGCTGACCCACCTCGCCGTCATCCAGGCCGCCGCTACTCTGGCGGGCGAGGAATTGTGACGGTGGCGGGCAGGCCTTCCACTTTCTGACAGGCCCGGCAATCCAGCAGGGAGGGGTGAGGCGACGCGCCTGATCCTGGCGCACGACTGGACCAGCCATCCGCTATGCGGCCCGGGTATCACCCTTGACGTTGATGTACCGGAGGCCGCGTGTCACGCGCATGTCGACAGCAGCCAGTTCGACACCGCCATCGTGAATATGGCGGTCAACGCCCGCGAGGCGATGGCTGGACAGGGCGATTGACCACTCGGGTTTGCCGTGCCCCGGCGCCGTCGAAGTCCGGAGCCGACAAGTTCGACCTCGTCTTTTCCGACGTGATGATGCCGGGCCAGTCGGGGATCGACTTCGCCCATGACATCAGCGTCGTCTACCCCATCTGAGAATTTCGGTGACGAGCGGCTATAGCCAGGTCATCGCCGATGAGGGTAGCCATGGTTTCTCTCTGCTGCGTAAGCCATATACCTTGTCGGAACTTGCGCAGCAGATCGATCGGCTTTTCGGTACCTGATCCGTCTGGACGGTCAGTCGAGATCGTTCTCGCTGACGACAACCACCGCCTGTTCCATGTCGCGGCCGAGCGCGGACAGGGCCGCGTCCAGAATGTCGTCCGAGTAGCGATCGAACAGGTCGACCGCGTCGCCGTCCGGCACATCGCCGCTCAGCGCTTCCAGCAGGTCGTACTGAACCGCGAACTGATATTCCTCGCCGTCCAGTTCCCCGACGAATTCGACCTGCCGGTCCGAGACATTGTCCTCGACCGTACCACTTACGACCGTCAGCGTTTCTTCCGCCATGGCATTCCTTCCAAGAGTTGCTGCGTCGGGGACGCCGCAAACGACCAGGGGTTCCCTGGGATCGTGCCTATTTAACCCGGTGCCAGCGCTGCTCGCGGCAACCCAGGCGTCCCAGCAGACAACCCTCGCCGACCAGCGTGCGGGCGTCGACCTGGGTGATAGTACCCTGAACCTCGCGGCCGATATCGGGGACGTAGACGGTGCCCGACCAGCGGCCCGGCTCTTCCTCCTCGAAATCGCTGAACAACTGCGTACCGACCAGACGGGGCGAGCCGCCACGCGCCGCATCGGCCTTGGCCTGTTCGCTCGCCCAGATGACCGTGCCGCACATCAATTGCGCGTCACGCCCCCGGCCACATGGCGCGAAGCGAACCTGCACGGTGTTGGACGGGTTGGCCCATGTTCCCGCGGGAACCCGCGCCTCTGCCGCACCAGCGGTCAGTCCGGTGCCGATCAACGCCGCCGCAATACCCGCCGTGCGCATGAAACCCTTGCTCATCTGCCGTCCTATCCGATCAACATCGCTGTCGTTGATTGATGTAGGAAGCCGCGTTGACGAAAGCAAAACGGCCGACGGATTGCCCCGTCGGCCGCTTCGTTCAGACCAGATCCGCGCGGATTACGACGCGCGCTTGGCGAGTTCCTTGTTGATGCCGAGTGCCGCGAGCGTGCAGACCGCGCCCGACAGCAAATAGACGCCGACCGACAGCAGACCGAAATTGCTCGACAGAAGCAGCGCCGCCAGGGGGGCAAAGCCCGCGCCGATCAGCCAGGCGAGGTCCGACGTGATCGCCGCACCGGTATAGCGGCGCAGCGGCGAGAAGCCCGAGTTGATGATACCCGAGGACTGACCGAAACCGAGGCCCAACAGCAGGAAGCCGAGCACGATGTAGATCGTCTCGCCCGTGCCACCCTGATCGAGCAGCTGCGGCGCAAATCCGGCATAGGCAGCGATCGCGGCGGCCGAGGCGCCCAACAGCGTGCGACGGCCGACGCGATCGGCAATCTTGCCCGAAGCGAGGATCGCGAACACGCCGACGATGCTGCCGATGATTTCGATCATCATAAAGTCTTGCGGACGTTCACGGTTGAACAGAACGACCCAGGACAGCGGGAACACCGTCACGATATGGAACATCGCGAAGCTGGCAAGCGGGGCGAAGGCGCCGAGCAGCACCGTGCGACCCTCGTTGCTCAGCGTCTCGCCGACCGGTGCTGGCTGAAGCTCCCGGGTCTCGAACAGACGCTGAAATTCCGGCGTCGCGACGATGCGAAGACGGGCAAATAGCGCCACGACGTTGATCGCGAACGCCACGAAGAACGGGTAACGCCAGCCCCAATCGAGGAAATCGGCGGTGCTCAGCGTCGTCAGGAAGAAGGCGAACAGGCCGTTGGCGACCAGCAGGCCCAGCGGCGCACCGAGCTGCGGAATCATCGCATACCAGCCGCGACGGCGCTCCGGCGCGTTCAGCGACAGCAATGACGGCAGCCCGTCCCAGGCCCCGCCCAGCGCCAGGCCCTGCATGATCCGGAAGATGCCGAGCAGCACGGCGGCCGAATGCCCGATCTGCGCATAGCCCGGCAGGAAGGCGATCGCCATGGTCGATCCGCCCAGCAGGAACAGCGCGATGGTCAGCTTGACGCCGCGCCCGAGATGGCGGTCGACCGCCATGAAGATGAAGGTGCCGATCGGCCGTGCAATGAACGCCAGCGAGAACAGCGCGAACGAATAGAGCGTGCCGGTCAGCGCATCGACATAGGGGAAGATTAACGACGGGAACACCAGCACGGAGGCAATGGCGTAGACGAAGAAGTCGAAGAACTCCGAGGTGCGCCCGATGATGACGCCGATGGCGATATCGCCCGGCGCGACATGGTGCGGATCGCGGGCATTGACCAGGCGCGCGTCCCGCTCAAGGGGCGTCGAGGTCGATGCGGTTAACTCTGCGCTCATCGGCTGCCAGTCCTGACTTCTTGCTATTCCCATTCGGCGTTCCGAGCGCGGTGCAAAAGGACCGCGCAAGCCCGCCATTCTGCTGCGCCTATGCGCCTTTCGTCGGCCTGCGGGGATTGGACAAACTGTCCAATGTGCGCACGTGCAGCAAAGGCGTAGCGGCGCACACCATATGCCTCACTCGTCGAGCCTTGCGCGCCTGCGCCCTCTTCGCTGGGCCGCCTTGCCCCTCCTGGCCATGCTGGGGGGATGCGACGCGGTCGTGCTCAACCCTGCCGGTGACGTTGCCGTGCAGCAACGCGATCTGGTGCTAATCGCGACGGCCCTGATGCTGCTCATCATCATTCCGGTGATGGCGCTGACGGTGCTGTTCGCGTGGCGCTATCGCAAGAGCAACACGAATGCCGAATATGATCCGGAGTTCGACCATTCCACGATGCTGGAGCTGGTGATCTGGTCGGCCCCGTTGCTCATCATCATCTGCCTGGGCGCGGTGACGTGGACCAGCACCCATCTGCTCGACCCGTATCGCCCGATCGAGCGTACCGCGCCGGGTCAGCCGGTCGCGGCGGGCGTCAAGCCGCTTGAGGTTCAGGTCGTCGCGCTCGACTGGAAATGGCTGTTCATCTATCCCGAACAGGGGATCGCCACGGTCAACGAGCTGGCGCTGCCGGTCGATCGTCCGGTCGAGTTCCGCTTGACCGGTACCTCGGTGATGAACGCCTTCTACATCCCGGCCATGGCGGGCATGATCTACACGATGCCCGGCATGGAGACGAAGCTGCACGCGGTCCTGAACCGCGAGGGCACGTTCAAGGGGCTGTCGTCGCATTACAGCGGCGCGGGCTTCTCGGGCATGCACTTCCCCGTCTTTGCGCTCCAGCAGAACGGCTTCGACCAGTGGGTCGAGAAGGTCCGGACGTCACAGGCCGGGCAGGGCAAGGGGCGGGGTCAGCTGACCCGCGCCGCCTTCCTGACGGTCGAGAAGCCGAGCGAGTATGTCCCCGCGATGTACTATAACGGCGTCCAGGGTGGCCTGTTCGATCGCGTCGTCAACCGCTGCGTTGCGGAGAACACGCCCTGCATGTCCGACGTGATGATGCACGACCGGAGGACCGGTGGCGGCGACCCGCACAAAATGAAGGTCGGCGAGGGCAATCCGCCCGTCAACAACACCGGCCCGATGCACGGGGAACGGACCAAGGGCGCGCTTGAGAAGTCGCCGGAGGAATTCCAGACGTCGCCGCACCAGAGCAAGGAACCTCTGCCGTCGAACGGTGCGCAGGAGCCCGGCGACATCAAGAACCGTCGCATGTCCTTCCTTTCCATCCCGCAGACCCCCGGCCCGCAGACCCTTGGTCATGCCGGTGCGGGTCGCGGCTGAGGCACGCCATCATGGACAACATCATAAAGACCATCTTCGGACGACTATCGATCGAGTCGCTACCGATCCACGAGCCGATCGTCGTCGGCACCTTCCTGGGTGTCGCGGTTGGCGGCATCGCGGTGCTGGCGCTCATCACCAAGTTCAAGCTGTGGGGCTATCTCTGGAAGGAGTGGTTCACGACGGTCGATCACAAGCGCATCGGGATCATGTACATGATCCTGGGCATCGTGATGCTGCTGCGCGGCTTTGCCGACGCGCTGATGATGCGCGGGCAGCAGGCGATCGCGTTCGGTGACAATCAGGGCTTCCTGAATTCGCATCACTACGACCAGGTCTTCACCGCCCACGGCGTCATCATGATCTTCTTCGTGGCGATGCCGATCATCACCGGCCTGATGAACTATGTCGTCCCGCTCCAGATCGGCGCGCGCGACGTGTCCTTCCCGTATCTCAATAATTTGAGCTTCTGGATGACCGCGGGCGGCGTGGTGCTGGTGATGGCGTCGCTGTTCATCGGCGAATTCGCCCGCACCGGCTGGCTGGCCTTCCCGCCGCTGTCGGAGCTCGACTTCAGTCCCGATGTCGGGGTCGACTATTATATTTGGGCATTGCAGGTGGCGGGTGTCGGTACGACCCTGTCGGGCATCAACCTGATCGCGACCATCATCAAGATGCGCGCGCCGGGCATGACCATGATGAAGCTCCCGGTGTTCTGCTGGACCTCGCTGTGCGCGAACGTCCTGATCGTCGCCAGCTTCCCTGTGCTGACCGCCACGCTCGTGCTGCTGTCGCTCGATCGCTATGTCGGCACAAACTTCTTCACGAACAATCTCGGCGGCAACCCGATGATGTACGTGAACCTGATCTGGATCTGGGGTCACCCGGAGGTGTACATCCTGATCCTGCCGCTGTTCGGCGTGTTCTCCGAAGTCACCTCGACCTTCTCGGGCAAGCGGCTGTTCGGCTATACCTCGATGGTCTACGCCACGATCGTCATCACGATCCTGTCGTACCTGGTGTGGCTGCACCACTTCTTCACCATGGGTTCGGGTGCCAGCGTCAACTCGTTCTTCGGTATCACCACCATGGTGATCTCGATCCCGACGGGGGCGAAGATCTTCAACTGGCTGTTCACCATGTACAAGGGGCGCATCCGGTTCGAGCTGCCGATGATGTGGACCATCGCGTTCATGCTGACCTTCACCATCGGTGGCATGACCGGCGTCCTGCTGGCCGTTCCGCCCGCCGACTTCGTGCTGCACAACTCGCTGTTCCTGATCGCGCACTTCCACAACGTGATCATCGGCGGCGTGCTGTTCGGTGCCTTCGCCGCGATCAACTATTGGTGGCCCAAGGCCTTCGGGTTCAAGCTCAACCAGTTCTGGGGCAAGGTGTCGTTCTGGCTGTGGGTCGTCGGCTTCTGGGTCGCCTTCACGCCGCTGTACGTGATGGGCCTGATGGGCGTGACGCGTCGCCTCCATCACTTTGACGATCCGTCGCTCCAGATTTGGTTCGTCATCGCCGCGTTCGGTGCGCTGATGATCGCCGGCGGCATTGGCGCCTTCCTGGTCCAGATCGGCGTGTCGATCTGGAAGAAGGAAGAGCTGCGCGACGTGACGGGCGATCCCTGGAACGGCCGCACGCTGGAATGGGCGACGTCGTCGCCGCCGCCGGATTACAACTTCGCGTTTACGCCCGTCATCCATGAACTGGATGCCTGGTACGACATGAAGGACAAGAAGGCGCAGGCGCCGACCGAGGGGTATCGCGCCATCCACATGCCCAAGAATACGGGCACCGGCGTCATCATCGCCGGTCTGTCGACCGCCTTCGGCTTCGGCATGATCTGGTACATGTGGTGGCTGGCCGCCATCGCGCTGATCGGTGTCGTCGTCGTCGCCATCTGGCACACGTTCAACTATGACCGCGATTTCTACATTCCCGTGGAAGAAGTCGTGGCAACGGAAAGCGAGCGGCGTCGCCTGCTCGGTCAGGGGGCCTGATCCATGTCGACCGACGTTCTGAGCGCCGATCCGGCCAAGAACCCGACCTATTATCTGGTCGAGGACGAGGATCATCATCACGAATCCGGTGGCTCGACCGCCATCGGCTTCTGGATGTACCTGATGAGCGACTGTCTCATCTTCGCCATCCTGTTCGCCACCTATGGCGTGCTGGGCACCAGCTATGCGGGCGGCCCGACCCCTCGGGAGATTTTCGAGCTTCCGCTGGTCGCGCTCAACACCTCGATGCTGCTGCTGTCGTCGATCACCTATGGCTTTGCCATGATCGCGATGGAGAAGAACCAGAAGTCGAGCACGTTGATCTGGCTGGGTATCACCGGGCTGTTCGGTCTCGCCTTCCTGTCGATCGAACTCTACGAATTCGCCAACCTCATCCATGAGGGCGCGGGACCGCAGCGTTCGGCCTTCCTGTCGTCCTTCTTCACGCTCGTCGGCACGCACGGGCTGCACGTCACCTTCGGCTCAATCTGGCTGGTCACGCTGATGGTGCAGGTCGGTCGCTTCGGCCTGATCGAAGCGAACAAGCGCCGCCTGATGTGCCTGTCGATGTTCTGGCACTTCCTGGACGTCGTCTGGATCGGCGTCTTCACCTTTGTCTATCTGCTCGGAGTTCTCCGGTGAGCGCGCATCATCCCCACGGTCATGGCGACCACGCCAATCTGGACCATGATCTCCATTCGCATGGCGATACCCATGGGCATGGTTCGCTCAAGGGCTACATGATCGGCTTCGTGCTGTCGGTGATCCTGACGGCCATTCCGTTCTGGGCGGTCATGACCGGCGCGCTGGGCGATACCCAGACGACCGCGCTGGTCATCATGGGCCTGGCCTTTGTCCAGATCGTCGTCCACATGATCTACTTCCTCCACATGAACACCAAGTCGGAGGGTGGCTGGACGATGATGGCTTTGGTCTTTACCGCGGTGCTGGTTCTCATCACGCTGAGCGGATCGATCTGGGTCATGTATCACATGAACACCAACATGATGCCGGACATGGCCGCCCAGATGGGCGGCGGCATGTAATGGCCGATGTCGGCGTGAGCGGCGGGCGGCCCGGCCGTTCGCCACTGACGCTGGCAATCCTGACCGCGATCGGCGTGGCGCTGATCGCGGTCTTCCTTTCGCTCGGTGTCTGGCAGTTGCAGCGCCGTGTCTGGAAGTTGCACCTGATCGCGACGGTGGAAGCGCGGCTCAAGGCGCCGCCCATCTCGGCACCCTCGGTAGCCAGCGCCGCTGACGCCTATACCCGCGTGACGGCGGAGGGGCGTTTTCGCAACGACCGCGAAACCTATGTACAGGCCGTGACCGAACGCGGGCCGGGCTTCTGGGTGCTGACGCCACTGATCACCACCCGCTTCACGGTGCTCGTCAATCGTGGTTTCGTGCCCGCCGAGAAGCGCGCGGATCATAATCGACCTGCCGGTCCCGTTCGCGTTACCGGACTGATCCGGGTGACGGAGCCGGGCGGCGCCTTCCTCCGATCGAACGATCCCGTCGCCGACCGCTGGTATTCGCGCGATGTCGCCGCGATCGCCGGGGTCAAGCGGCTCGGGCCGGTCGCGCCCTATTTCATCGATGCCGATGCCACGCCCAATCCCGGTGGCTATCCAGTCGGCGGATTGACCGTCGTGGCGTTCCGTAACAGCCATCTGTCTTATGCGCTCACCTGGTTCGCGCTCGCGATCCTGACGCTGATGGGTATGGTCATCCTCTGGCGGCGAGGCCGGGAGTGACGCCGGGCGATCCGCCCTTTCTGCCCTTCACCATGCGCCCGCGAGAATCTGGCGCGGCTGCGGGCACCGCCAATATGCGCCAGCTCATCCATCTGCGCTGGCTGGCGGTAGCGGGGCAGTTGGTGACGATCCTGTTCGTCAACCGGGTCATGGGGGTGGAATTGCCAGTCCCTGCGATGTTGGGCGTGCTGGCGATGGCGGCCGCGCTTAATCTGCTCAGCCATTTCCGGCTGCGTTTCCACCGGATCACCAATACCGAATTGCTGTTCGCGCTGATGTTCGATGTCGGCACGCTGACGCTCCAGCTGTTTCTGGCGGGCGGGGCGACCAATCCGTTCATCTCGCTGTATCTGATCCAGGTCGTGCTGGGCGCGGTCCTGCTGGAAACTTGGTCGGCCTGGGCGCTGGCGGGGATTACCGGGCTATGTTTTGGATTGCTGTCGCTCCACCATCGGCCGCTTGCCTTTCCGCCATGGCTGTTCGGAGACATTGCCGGGCTGCATACTCTGGGCAACTGGCTGGGCTTCGCGTTGGTCGCGGGGCTGCTCATCCTGTTCGTCACCCGGATTAGCCGCAATATGCGTCAGAGCGCGGCGCGGCTGGCGGACCTGCGCCAGCAAGCGTCGGAGGAGGAGCATATCGTTCGCATGGGCCTGCTTGCGTCCGGCGCTGCGCATGAACTGGGCACGCCCCTCGCCAGCCTGTCGGTGATCCTGAGCGACTGGCGTCGCGTTCCAAAGCTGCGTGATGATGCCGAACTGATGGGTGAGATCGCCGAGATGCAGGCGGAGGTTCAACGCTGCAAGGCGATTGTTACCCGCATCCTGCAGTCGGCGGGCGAGCCGCGCGGAGAGGCCGCGGAGCTATCCGAGGTGGGCCGTTTCATCGACGCCATCGTCGAGGAATGGCAAGGCAGCCATGGTCAGGTCCGGCTCGATTATCAGCGCACCGATGACGATGCCGCGATCGTATCGGACCCCGCGATCAAGCAGGCGGTATGGAATGTGCTGGACAACGCGGCCGAAGCGTCGCCACATTGGGTGGGCCTTACGGTCACGCGCGAAGGTGGCGCGGTGGCAGTGCGCGTAACCGATCGCGGCCCGGGCTTTACCTCGACGACCTTGTCGCAGGTCGGGCGCCCACAACGGTCGACCAAGGGCGAGGGCCACGGAGTCGGCCTGTTTCTGGTGTCCAGTGTGGTGCGCAAGCTCGGCGGCCGGGTCGAGGCGGCGAATCGGGCGGAGGGTGGCGCAGTCGTCACGCTTACCCTACCCTTGAGCATGATCGGCGTATCGGATCGGGAGTAAAGATGGACGACGAACGCTCATTGGTCATCGTCGAGGACGACGAGACCTTCGCGCGCACCCTGCAGCGCTCGTTCGAGCGGCGCGGTTATCGCGTATGGGTGGCGGGCAATCCCGATACGCTGCGCGAGGTGCTGGCCGAAATCTCGCCGCGCTATGCAGTGGTCGATCTAAAACTGGGTCAGGCGTCCGGTCTGGCCTGCGTCCAGACGCTGCACGCGCATGACCCGGCAATGCTGATCGTCGTCCTGACCGGCTTTGCCAGCATCGCGACGGCGGTGGAGGCGATCAAGCTTGGCGCGTGCCATTACCTCGCCAAGCCGTCCAATACCGACGACATCGAAGCCGCCTTTCACAAGGCGGGCGGCGATACCACGACGGCGATCACCGACCGGCCGAGTTCGATCAAGACGCTGGAATGGGAGCGGATCAACGAGACGCTGGCGGAGACCAACTTCAACATCTCGGAAACCGCAAGGCGGCTCGGGATGCATCGCAGGACGCTCGCGCGGAAGCTGGAGAAGCGCCACGTTCCCTGACGCGGCGCTTGCTCCCGATCAGCGGCGCTTTTCGGCCGCGATCCAGTCGGCGATCTTCTTTTCCAGCACCGGCATGGGCAACGCGCCGGTGTCGAGTACCTCAGCATGGAAGCGGCGGGGATCGAACTTCGCCCCCAGATCCGCCTTGGCCTGCGCCTTGAGGCGGCTGATCGTCAGCTGCCCGATCTTGTACGCCAGCGCCTGGCCGGGAATGGCGATGTAGCGTTCGACCTCGGCGGTCGCATCGGTGCGCGCCATGGGCGAGTTGGCGAGCATATAGTCGATCGCCTGATCGCGGGTCCATCCCTTGGCATGGATGCCGGTATCAACGACGAGGCGCATTGCACGCAGCATTTCGTCGTTCAGGCCGCCCATGCGCTGATAGGGATCGGTTTCCATGCCCAATTCGGGCCAAAGCGTCTCGGCATAGAGCGCCCAGCCTTCTGCATAGGCGGTATTGCCACCGAACCGCATGAAGGCGGGGAGGGCGGTGTTCTCCTGCGCCAAGCTGATCTGGAAATGATGCCCCGGCACCGCTTCGTGCAGATAGAGCGTCTCCATCTCCCACATGTAGCGCGAGGGAAGGTCATAGGTGTTGTAGTAGAAGACGCCCGGCCGCGTCCCGTCCGGCGTACCGCCCTGATAGGAGCCACCGGCATCGGTCTTCTCCTTGAAGGCCGGAACGGGGCGGATTTCCAGCGCCGTCTTGGGGATCAGCGAGAATTGTTCGCGGATGCGCGCATCAACGCGGCGGCCGATCGCCTCATAGCCTTCGCGAAGCTGCGCCGCGCTCTTTGGGGCGAAACGCGGGTCAGTGCGCAGGAAGGTGAAGAATTCGGGCAGACTGCCCTTGAAGCCGACCGCCTGTTTCTGAACCTCCATCGCCTTCAAGATTCGGGCGACCTCGGACAGGCCCAGCTGGTGCACATCCTCGGCCTTGAGGGGCAGGGTGGTGTTCTGCTCGATCAGATAGGCGTAGAGCTTGTCGCCGCCCGGCATCCCCGACAGGCCGACCGTGTCGCGCGCCACCGGCAGGTAGGTGTCAGCCAGGAAAGTCCGCATCCGCTTTTCGGCGGGCACGATGACGTCGCGGATCTGCGCAGCATAAGCGGCCCTGAGGCGCGCCTGCTCGCCCGCCGGGATGGCGGCCGGGAAATTCTGGACGGGGCCGTAGAAGGTCGACTTCTCGACCGGCGCGGCCAACAGATTGTCGAACTGCGCAATCATGTTGCGGACGACCAGCTTGGGCTGGACGATGCCACTCGCCATGCCTTGGCGGAAGCGGAGGATCGCTTCGTCGAGCAGATGGGCATATTCGACGTTGCGCTTCAGATTGTTTTCGTAATCTGCCAACGTGTTGAATGGTGCGGCGCCCTGGCCCGAGGCGAATTCGGGGTAGAAGGTCTGGATACCATAGAAGTGGTCCATCGGCCGCACGATCGTCAGCGCCACAATGGCGGGATCGAAGCCCTTGAGCGCCGTCTCGGTCTGCTGCCTGAACACGTCATAGGCGACCTGGTTGGTCGGGGTCAGCTTGGCGCGCTCGATCTGGCCCAGTTGCTTCAAGTCGTTTTCGGCCGCTGCCCGCTCGGCCGCGATATAGGCGTCGGAGAAGAAGTCGCCGATGCGGTCAGCCCGGCGCATATCGCCGCGGAAAATGCCATTGATCGGATTGCGCGCAAGGCTCGCTTCGTCGCTGTCATGAAAAAGCTTCTTGAGCCGGGCATCTTCCTTGCCCTCGCCAGGTTGGGGTGCCGCGATGGGGGTCGCCTGGGCCGATGCGATGGCAGGCGCGCTCAAAGCGAGGGCGGCGAGAACGATGGCGAGTGAGGAGGAGCGCAAGCGGATATCCCGGTGAGAGCGATGAGGCGATCTTGGTAGAAAGCCCGTGTTCCACCCGCAACCCATTGCCGCGCTACGCCGATAAAAGAAGCGCCCCGCGACCGGCATCCGATCGCGGGGCACCTCATGCCCAGTAGAATGGGACCGTCTTCAGATCGAGGTCTTGTTCGTCGCGGCCTTGGCAGCGGCCGAACCGGCGTTGCTCGCGGCCTTTACGACATCGTCGAACAGCGACTTTGCGCGATCCTTGGCGGCATCCTTGGTCAGTCCCGCATCTTCCAGCTCACGAAGGCCGGTCTCGCGCGCGGCCTGGGTCGCTTGGCGGATCGTCTCGCCCAGCTTCTTGCCCAGCGGAGTCAGCAACTCCTTCTCGCGGGCCGAACGGGGGATCAGCGCTCCGGCGATCACGCCGACCACAAGACCGCCGACCAGGATTCCGAGCGGATTGGTTTCAATGGTCCGGGCAGTCTTGTGGGCCAATTCGCCCGCCTTATCCTTGGACGTATGAAGCGCGGAAGCTGCCTTGTCCTTGGCGTCATGATAGGCCTGAGACGCGGTTTCGCGTGTGTGATCGATCTTCTCGCGGAGGCCTTCAGTCTGCTGATCCTGGTGGGTTTCGGTGGTCATTGCGAACATCCTTCTGGACAGTGCCGCGAGGGAGATTGCCCCCGCGAACCAAATCAGCGTTTGCGCTTGAACAGGCGGGCGATCCGCCGACGATTGAGAAGCAGGCCGAGCACGGCGACGCCGCCCGCGACCGCGCCGGGGTTGCTCTTGGCGGATTCCAACCCGCATTTGGCGGCCGTCACGCCCGCCTCACGCGCCTGGGCCGCCAGTGCCTGCGGCTCCAGCTTGGCCTGGATACGCGACGCGGTGTTGTTCAGCCGCTCGCGAGCCTCAGCCGCCCGAATTTCAGCCTCTACGACGGTCATGCACCACCCCCCGACAGACGGGACTTGCCCATCATCGCCAAGATTCCTGCGACGATGACGACGACACCGACGACGATCAGCGTCGCGGCAAACGGGCCGGTCGACGGAGCAAGGGCGAAGATCAGACCGACAAGCAGCGCGATCAATGCCGCCAAGCCCAATATTGCCGCGATGCCGAAAAACACGGCCGCGCTACGATAGCGACCGATTTTGTCGCTAGCACGGGCTTTTGCCAGGTCGATTTCGGCAGTGATGAACGAACGCCCATCATCGACAAGCTGCGACACCAGCGAGGTCAGCGTCTCCGGCTCGGTCGTTGCCGCCGTCCGCAGGGGTTCGACGACGCGCGTCACGCGGAGGCGTCGGCCGACTGGCGGGTTTCGATACCCGACTGGATGACACGGGCCAGGGCAAAACCGACGGCCGCCGCGACGCCGATCGCCACCGCCGGGCTCTTCGTGACGAACGCGCGAGCGTCGTCGAGCAGTTCCTCGACGTCCTTGTCCTTGATCGCCCCCGACAGCGACGTGACGGTATCGGCGGCCGAGCGGGCATATTGGCCATATTGGCTGCCCAGCTTCTCATCGACCTGGCCAGCCGCGTCGTTCAACAACTGCGCGACCTGATCGAGCGCCGACCCGGCCTTTGCCTTGCCGTCGCCAGCCAGCGCCTGAATTTTGTCGACCGCCTGCTGCTGGAACTTGGTGGCGCCGTCCTTCACTTGCTGCTTGGCATCGGCCAGCCCGGCCTTGGGCCTGGAGTCGTCCGTGTCCAAACCGGTAGAGGCGCCAATCGCGGCATTGGGCGCGGCCACTTCGGGAGCGACCGCGGTATTGGCGCCAAAGCCGGGCGTGACGGTATCTGCGGCGGGAAACGTGCTGTCGGTGTCAGCCATCGAAGAACCCTTTCGTTTCGGCCCGGACGAACGGGCGGTTTGTCTCTTAACCCCGGCACCGGAAGCACGGTTCCATGCTTTTACCGCAATTGCCCTTCGCACAGTCACGCGATATGCCCGCGCCGAGACCTTCAAGGCTGATGTAGGAGCATCGTTACGTGACCGCAATCATCGACATCCACGCGCGTCAAATCCTGGACAGCCGCGGCAACCCCACGGTGGAAGTGGACGTGCTGCTCGAAGACGGCAGCTTTGGCCGCGCCGCCGTGCCATCGGGCGCGTCCACCGGCGCGCATGAGGCGGTCGAAAAGCGGGACGGCGACAAGACTCGCTGGATGGGCAAGGGCGTCGAAGCGGCGGTCGAGGCGGTCAATGACGAGATCACCGACGCGATCCTGGGCATGGACGCCGAGGATCAGGCCGATCTCGACCGCACCATGATTGAACTGGACGGCACCGAGAACAAGGGCCGGCTGGGCGCGAACGCGATCCTGGGCGTCAGCCTGGCGGCGGCGAAGGCTGCGGCCGAAGCACGCGGCCTGCCGCTCTATAAGTATGTCGGTGGCGTCTCTGCGCATCTGCTGCCGGTGCCGATGATGAACATCATCAATGGCGGCGAACACGCTGACAATCCGATCGATTTCCAGGAATTCATGATCATGCCGGTCGGCGCGGCGAACATCATGGAGGCGGTCCGCTGCGGCTCGGAAATCTTCCACACGCTGAAAAAGGCGCTGCACGAAAAGGGTCTGGCGACCGGCGTCGGCGACGAGGGCGGCTTTGCGCCGAACATCGCCTCGACCACCGAAGCACTCGACTTCATCATGGCCTCGGTCGAGAAGGCGGGATACAAGCCGGGCGACGATGTGATGATCGCGCTCGACTGCGCCGCGACCGAGTTCTTCAAGGACGGCAAGTACAATATCTCGGGCGAGGGCAAGATCCTGTCGAGTCATGAGATGGCCGAATATCTGGCCAACCTGACCCGCCAGTACCCGATCCTGTCGATCGAGGACGGCATGGCGGAGGACGATTGGGAAGGCTGGAAGGCGCTGACCGATATGATCGGCGACAAGGTCCAGCTGGTCGGCGACGATCTGTTCGTGACCAACCCGAAGCGCCTGAAGCAGGGCATCGATGGCGGTTATGCCAATTCGCTGCTGGTGAAGGTCAACCAGATCGGCACGCTGACCGAGACGCTGGAGGCCGTGTCGCTGGCGCAGCGTTCGCGCTACACCGCCGTCATGTCGCACCGTTCGGGCGAAACCGAGGACGCGACGATCGCCGACCTGGCGGTCGCCACCAACTGCGGCCAGATCAAGACGGGTTCGCTGGCTCGGTCGGACCGGCTCGCCAAGTACAACCAGCTGATCCGCATCGAGGAAGAGCTGGGTGACTCGGCGCGCTATGCCGGTCGCGATATTTTGATCCGCGCTTGAAATCGAAAGGCGTCGGTAACATTATGGCCGCTGTGACCAAGAAACCGTCGCCTTTCATCCGGACAATGCGGCGGGCCGCGCTGCCCGCCCTTGGCCTGACGATCGTTGCGTTCTTCGGCGCCTACGCGGTGCTGGGGCGCAACGGCCTACTCGCTTATGGCGAATATCAGCGTCAGTTGGTGAAGCGCGAGCATGATTATGCCGCGCTCGACAAACGGCGGACGGTGTTGAAGAACCGGGTTGCGCTGCTCGATCCCGATCATGCCAACCCGGACATGGTGGATGAGATGGTCCGCAAGGAACTGAACGTCGCCCATCCGGACGAGGTCATCGTTCCCCTGAAGTAAAAAGGGCAGCCCTGCGGGACTGCCCTTTTCGTATTACCGACCCAGAAAGGTGAGGAGGTCGCTGGTCAGGCGATCGCCATGCGTGACGTTCAGGCCATGCGGCGCACCGTCATATTCCACCAACTGCGAATGGGCGATCCCCGCAGCGGCCGCACGGCCCGCCGGGTCGATCGGCACGGTCTGGTCGCCCGTGCCATGGACGATCAGCGTCGGCACACGGAAGGCGGGCAAGTCGGGCCGGAAATCGGTCTGGCTGAATGCCTCGGCGCAGGCCAGCGTTGGCTTCAACCCCGCCTGCATCGCCACGCTGGTCGCCCAGTCGAGTACGTCATCGCTGACCGGGCTGGTCAGATAACCCACGCCAAAAAACTGCTTGAAGAAGGTGTGGCGAAGAAAATTGGCCCGGTCATCTCGCAAATTCTGCCCGATCTGGTCGAACACGGACTGATCAGTGCCTTGCGGATTGTCATCCGTTTTGGGCATGTACGGCACGACGGAGGCGATCAAACCGGCCGCGATCACGCCCTTGCCGTCATGGCGGCTCATATACCGGGCCACTTCGCCGCCGCCCATCGAAAAGCCGATGATCGCTGCGTCCTCGGCGCCGGTCGCTTCGAGCACGTCGGCCAGATCGTCCGACAAGGTATCATAGTCGTAGCCCGACCAAGGCTGGCCCGAACGGCCGAAGCCGCGCCGGTCATAGGCGATGGCGCGGAAACCCGCCTCCGCCAACGCCATCATCTGCGGATCCCACATGTCGGCAGACAGCGGCCAACCATGAAGCAATACGACGGGGCGGCCCTCGCCCCAGTCCTTGACATAGATGTCGGTGCCGTCGCGGGTCTTCACATAAGGCATCGTCTGCTCCTGAACATTTCGGTCGGTTCTGCGCGGGTTGAACGGGTCGATGCGATAGCCGTTCCGTATGCCCGGCGGTTGCGGAGCGCGTTGCAGACGCCTTCCCCCTCTCGGCATGGGGCCAATCCAGGCCGCAATAAAACGGCGACCGAGCATTGCCAGAGCCACGTGATGAAGTCACATTCCCGTCATTCGCGAATGAGACGGAGCATGACGGAATGCGGGGATGGCGTGGACTGCTGGCGGGCACGATGCTGGCCGGACAGCTTGTGGCAGGGGCTGCCATGGCCCAGATGAGCCCGATGACCGAAAACGATCCCTATATCTGGCTGGAGGACAAGGACGGAGCGAAGCCGCTTGCCTGGGTCGAGGCGGAGAATGCCAAGACCCTGCCTCGTCTTCAGAACGATCCGCGCTACCAGACCTTCTATGCCGAAGCGCTCGCCATCGCGTCGGCCAAGGACCGCATTCCGATGCCCGGCCAGCTTTACGGCCGGATCGTCAATTTCTGGCGCGATGCCGACCATCCGCAGGGCCTTTGGCGCTGGACGACCGAGGCCGACTATGCCTCCGCCAACCCGAAATGGACGACGCTGCTCGACCTTGATGCGCTCAGCAAGGCGGAGGGGAAGAAATGGGTCTGGAAGGGCTTGAGCTGTCTCAGCCCCGAGGATCGACTGTGCCTGATCGCCTTGTCGGAGGGTGGCGAAGACGCGATCGAGTATCGCGAGTTCGACCTGGAAACGGGACAATTCGTGCCGAACGGATTCCGCCTCTCCACCTCGAAACAGGGTGCAGCGTGGCTCGACAAGGATACGCTGCTGGTCAGCCGTGACTGGGGGCAGGGGACGCTCACCCAGTCCAGCTATCCCTTTGTCGTCAAGATGGTGAAACGCGGCCAACCGCTCGACCGGGCGACCGAGATTTTCCGCGGCGCACCGACCGACGAACTGGGAACCTATGCCAGCGTCCTGACCGATGCGAAGGGCAACCGCGCCGTCGTTATCGAACGGCGGCAGACCTTCTTCGGCGGCAGCAAGCTATTTTGGACACCGACCAGCGGCGCCACGCCCATCACGATGCCCGCCCGCGCCTTTCCCAGCGGAATGGTCGACGGCCGGGTGATCTTTCAGACCAGCGATGCCTGGGGTCAGCATCCCGCAGGCTCGGTCGTATGGGCGCCGCTGTCCGAACTGGAAGCGGGGCAAATCACGCCACGCGCGCTGTTCACACCGACCGATCGTCAAGCCGTAGAGGGCGTTTCGACCACCAAGGATCGGGTTGTCGTCACCTATATCGACAACGTCCGGGGCCGAGCGCGCGTCTTCGCCCCGACCGGCAATGGCTGGTCCGCGACGGCGGTGCCGGTGCCCGACAACATGACGGTCGATGTGGCCAGCACCAGTGACCGTTCCGACACCGTCTATCTGTCGACGTCGGGCTTCACGACCCCGACCGTCCTGTCGCGCTTCGACGCCAGCCGTCCGGGTACGCCGCAGGTGCTGAAGACACTGCCCGCCCGTTTCGACGCGGCCGGCACCACGGTGCATCAATATGAGGCGACCTCAACCGACGGGACCAAGATTCCCTACTTCGTCGTGCTGCCAAAGGGCGCCAAACTCGATGGGACGACACCGACCCTGATGACCGCTTACGGCGGGTTCGAGATCGCTCGGCTCCCCTATTATCTGGGTTCGACCGGCAAGATCTGGACCGAGCGGGGCGGAGCGTTCGTGCTCGCCAATATCCGGGGCGGCGGCGAGTTCGGGCCGAAATGGCATGACGCGGGCCGCAAGACCAAGCGCCAGATCATCTATGACGACTTCGCATCGGTCGCGAAGGACCTGTTCGCGCGCAAGATCACCAGTTCGCAGAAGCTGGGCATCTATGGCGGTTCGAACGGCGGCCTGTTGATGGGCGTCGAACTGACCCAGCATCCCGAGTTGTGGAAGGCCGTTACGATCCAGGTGCCGCTGCTCGACATGGTCCGATACCAGAAGATCGCGGCGGGCAATTCCTGGAAAGACGAATATGGCTCGATCGACGTGCCCGAGGAGGCCGCGTTCCTGCGCAAGATTTCGCCCTATGCCAATGTCCGTAAGGGCGTCGATTATCCGGAAGCCTATATCTGGACGACTACCAAGGACGATCGTGTCGGCCCCCAACACGCGCGCAAGTTCGCCGCCCGCCTGTCGGAATATGGCATACCCTATCTTTTTTACGAGGATACGGCAGGCGGCCATTCGGGTGATGCCGACATCGCGCAAGGTGCGCGGCTAAGCGCTCAGCAGATGGTTTATTTCGCCCAAAAGCTGATGGATGCGCCCAAACCATAGCCGAAGGGGCCGGGCGTGACGCGCGCCCGGCTTTTTCCTTGACCCATGGGGCAATAAGGCTCTTGCTGCGTTGCCACAGGATCGGCAAATGCAGGGGATGACCGACATGACGACGACCGAGCGCCGTCCGGCTGAACCGGCGGCAGGCGCTCCCGCCATCATCTTCGAAGCGATCGTCAAGATGCAGGCGGTGTCTGCTATGTACAATCGCGGCGAAGTAGTGCTGGCGCCCCATGTGATATTCACGCGCCATGACGAATTGTACGTCGATGCCACCACCATCGAGCGGGACGGCAAGCCACCGCGCGAGGAGAAGATGGGCACGTTCAAGCTTGCTGGCCTCGGCGCGCTGCGCCTGACCCCCCGACGGTTCTCGGCCAGTGCGCTGTTTGAGCGCGACGCCGAGAAATACCAGGGCGCCGCCTTGATGATGGTCGAGCCGGCTTGATCTTCGAATAGTGAGGCACCGCGCCTCGATCGAAACGCGGTGCCCGTAACGGTCTTTAACGGCAGCGAAGCTGGTTCTGCTCGATCGAACGACCGGCCAGCGCGCCCCCAGCGGCGCCGAGCAGCGTCGCGATGGTGCTGCTGCGCCCACCGACCAGATTGCCGAGGATACCGCCCGCCGCGCCACCGATGATCAGACCGGTCGTGCCGTCCGGGCGGCGACAGTAATAGCGGCCATCGGTACCCGCATAGACCCGGTCCTGCGGTTGCAGCACCCGCTCGCGATATTGTGAACCGTCGCGATAGTCGCCGACCGGATCATAATAGGGCTCGGCATTGCGGTCATAGCCGTCGGCGGGAACCGGCGGGGCGACCCTATATCCCCCAGGTCCGGGTTCTGGGGGCGGCGGGGCAGGGCGATAGCCGCCATCGGCATAGTCGCCACGGTCGCGCTCGGACTGGTACAGGTCCACTTCCTGACGATAGATCTGATATTCCCGGTCGAAGCGCGCCTGTGCCGCCCGGAAACGCGCATCCTGAGCAGCGGTCTGCGCCGTCGCCGGAATAGCCGTTATCGTAACGGCAGTGGCGACCGCCAAGATGGTCAGACGACGAAAGCCCATCGTTCCTATCCCTTCCATGCCCCGACAATCGGGGGAGGTGACCGATACGGACGCGAATCGATATGGTTCCTGAATGACCATCAATTCACCCCTTGGTGACGAAGCTGTCCATCACCCGCTTGCGTCCGGCTTGCTCGAAATCGATCTCCAGCTTGTTGCCTTCGATCGCCGCGATCTCACCATAGCCGAACTTTTGGTGGAATACGCGCTCGCCGACAAGCAGGTCGCCGCGCCCCTTCTGCCCGAGCCCGACCGAAGGCGAGCGCGACTCGACGATCCGCGCTGGGCGACCAGAGGTGGCGTTCTGCCCCGTTGCCGCGCGTTGCCAGCCCGGACCCCGCCCGTTGCCGCGCGCGACATCCGAGAAGGGATCGGCATGTTCGGACCAGTTGGCGCGCCAAAGGCTTTCGCCGCCGGTCATGCTGGTCTCGCTGTCGATATGCTCGGGCGGCAGCTCGCCGACGAATCGGCTTGGCAGGCTCGACGTCCACTGGCCGTAGATGCGGCGATTGGCAGCGTGGAGGATGATGGCCTTTCGCCGTGCGCGGGTGATCGCGACATAGGCGAGCCGCCGCTCTTCCTCGAGGCTGCGCGTGCCTCCCTCATCGATCGCGCGCTGGGATGGGAACAGCCCTTCTTCCCAACCCGCCAGAAAGACCGTGTCGAACTCCAGCCCCTTGGCGGCATGGATCGTCATGATCGTGACTTCGGGCTCACGCCGGTCCCCGTCGCGGTCCATCACCAGCGACACATGCTCCAGGAAGGCGCCGAGCGACTCGTAATCCTCCATCGCCCGGACCAATTCGGACAGGTTCTCCAGCCGCCCGGCCGCCTCCGCCGACTTCTCGTTCTGATACATGGCGGTATAGCCGCTTTCGTCCAGCATCTGCCGTGCCAGTTCGGGATGGGCCAGATCCCGCGCCATGTCTCGCCACCGGGCGATGTCGCCGATCAGATTGCCCAGACTGCGCCGTGCCTGCGGGGTCAACTCATCGGTATCGAGGATCCGCGCCGAGGCGATGGTCAGCGGCAGCCCCTCGGCTCGTGCGAGCTGATGGATCTTGGCCAACGCCTTGTCGCCTAAGCCACGCTTGGGCACGTTGACGATCCGCTCGAAAGCCAGATCATCCGACGGCTGATTGACCACCCGCAAATAGGCCAGCGCATCGCGGATTTCGGCGCGCTCATAAAAGCGGAAGCCGCCGACGATCCGATAGGGCAGGCCGATCGCGATGAAGCGGTCTTCGAACTCGCGCGTCTGATGCTGGGCGCGGACCAGAATGGCGACGTCGCCATAGGAGGTGCCGGAGCGCTTTGCTGCCTCGATTTCCTCCCCGACACGCCGCGCCTCTTCGGGGCCGTCCCATACGCCCAGCACCCGAACCTTTTCGCCCACGTCGAGTTCGGTCCACAGCGTCTTGCCCAGTCGCCCGCCATTGTTCGCGATGACACCCGAAGCTGCGCCCAGGATGTGGGGGGTCGACCGGTAATTTTGCTCCAGCCGGATCACCTTCGCGCCGGGAAAGTCCCGTTCGAACCGCAGGATGTTTTCGACCTGCGCGCCGCGCCACGAATAGATGGACTGGTCGTCATCGCCGACGCAGGCGATGTTCTTGCGGGCCTGCGCCAGGAGCCGCAGCCAGAGATACTGAACGCTGTTGGTGTCCTGATACTCGTCCACCATGATGTAGCGGAAACGCTGCTGATAATGCTCCAGCACGTCACGATGCGTCTTGAGGACGGTCAGCATGTGAAGGAGCAAATCGCCGAAATCGCAGGCATTCACGCTGCGTAGCCGTTCCTGATATTGGCGATAGAGTTCGGCGCCCTGGCCGTTGGCGTAACGCTCGGCCTCGCCCGCATCGATGTCTGCGGGCACCAGCCCCTTGTTTTTCCACTCGTCGATCAGGCCGCCTAGCGCGCGTGCCGGGAACCGCTTCTCGTCGATGTCCGCCGCGACGATCAATTGCTTGAGCAGCCGCAACTGGTCGTCGGTGTCGAGGATGGTGAAGTTCGACTGCAGCCCGACCAGTTCGGCATGACGGCGCAGCATCTTGGCACCGATCGCGTGGAAGGTACCCAGCCAGGGCATCCCTTCCACGGCATCGCCGACCAGCCGCCCCACGCGCTCGCGCATTTCGCGTGCGGCCTTATTGGTGAAGGTGACGGACAGGATCTCCGAAGGCCAAGCCTTTCGGGTATAGAGCAGATGCCCCAGCCGCGCGGTCAGCGCCGCTGTCTTGCCTGTCCCCGCACCCGCCAAGACCAGGACCGGGCCATCGGTCGTCAACACCGCTTCGCGCTGCGCCGGGTTCAGCGAACGCAGATAGGGATAGTCGGCCAGCGAAGCGGCGGGATCATGGGGAGCGACGGTCATCGCGAACAGTTAGGGAACGTTTGCAATTGGGGCAACCACTCGAGATCATGGCCCGGCATTGTTTCACTGCGGGACTCGTCATCCGGCCGTCTTTTGCCCGACGCGAAAGCGACATGTCGGATGCCTAGAGGCTCTGGCGTGCCGGCGAGCGGCAGGGCGGTTCGACAACGTCCATGCCGCCGTGACGGGCATGACCCGATGCAGGAGCTACACCGATGAAGATGTTCACGGCGGCCGCCATGGCGGCTTCTCTTTTCGTGTCCGTCGCGGCGCAGACCGAAATGCGCGAGCCTGTGACCGTTACCGTCCGTCACGCCGACCTCGATCTCCACCGCGCGGATCATCGGGCGCAATTGCATGCCCGTATTCGTCGCGCCACGATGATGGCGTGCGGCCCGGTGACGGTCGATCTGCGCCGAAATCTCGACGTTTCGCGCTGCCGTCGGGAAATGATGGCGGACGCCACGACAAAGGTCGCCGCGCTATCGACGGCGCCGGTCGCGCTCGCCAGCAAGAATTGAGATCTGGACGGCTCGCGGCCGGGCGGCGGGTGAGCCGCCCGGCCGCACTTCAAGGCAGGGCCGTCGTCATCAAAATGTCACCGGAAAGGCGCAACCCGATTTGGTCATGACATCCTATGCGCTCGCCGGTGGCCAATCCCAATCACGCGTTCGAGGACCCCGTCTCGATGCCGGGCTTCACCCCATGGGCCGCTGGGTGTTTGCCGCCCTGCTGGTCGGCGGCCTTGCCTATGCGGGCTATAGCGTCGCGGCGGACACGGCGAGCGTCGGCGAGCCGATGGCGATCGGGGTCTTCGCATTTCTGGGACTGGCACTACTGATCGCGCTCGGCTTCGAGTTCGTGAACGGTTTTCACGACACCGCCAATGCGGTCGCGACGGTCATCTATACCCACTCGATGCCTGCACCGCTGGCGGTGGTCTGGTCTGGCTTTTTCAATTTCCTCGGCGTCGTGACGTCGAGCGGTGCCGTCGCCTATTCCATCATCACCCTGTTGCCGATCGACTTGATGCTGCATGTCGGCTCGGCGGGCGGGTTCGCAATGATCTTCGCGCTGCTGCTCGCGGCCGTGCTGTGGAACCTGACGACCTGGGCGGTCGGATTGCCCAATTCGTCCAGCCATGCGCTGATCGGGTCGATTCTGGGCGTCGGGCTGGCCAACCAATTGCTGTCGAACATTCCGGGTACCTCGGGCGTCGACATGGCGCAGGTGCAGAAGGTGCTGTCCGCGCTGCTGTTCAGCCCCTTGGTCGGTTTCGCCGGCGCACTGATGCTGCTCCTCGTCATGAAGCGGTTCCTGCGCGACAAGCAGCTGTATCGCGAACCGGAGGGCAATACGCCTCCGCCCCGGGGCATTCGTGCCCTTCTGATCTTCACCTGCACCGCGGTCAGCTTTGCACATGGCGGCAATGACGGGCAGAAGGGGATGGGGCTCATCATGCTGATACTGATCGGTTGCGCCCCCACAGCCTATGCCCTGAACCGTACGCTGCCCGAAAGCGCGATGCCTGCTTTCGCGCGGAACGCCGAAGTCGCCGCCGCGGCCTATGTCGCTCATGGCGCGCCGGGCCAGGTTTCGGTGGATCGCGCGCGGCAGGCGGTCGTCGCTGGCGTTCGCGCCCGGACGATCGACACGCCGCAGGTCTATACCGGGCTTTCCGTCCTGTCGCGGGATATTGGCCAGCGGATCGAGAATTACGGCACGTTCAGCCGCGTACCGGCCGCCGTCGTGCCCAACCTTCGCAACGACATGTACCTGGTCCTGGACACCACCCGCATGGTGGCCAAGAGCGAAGCGGCCAAGCGGCGCTTCACCGCTGCTGAAATCGAATCGCTCAGCGCTTACGCCGGGGCGCTGGAACGCGGGACCCGATACATCCCCCTTTGGGTGAAGGTCACGGTCGCGCTCGCGCTAGGCCTGGGCACGATGGTCGGTTGGCGCCGGATTGTCGTGACGGTCGGTGAGCGGATCGGCAAGACGCACCTGACCTATGGCATGGGCGCGGCGGCGGAGCTGATGACGGCCGCGACAATCTTCGGCGCGGAATTGGTGGGCCGTCCGGTATCGACGACCCATATTCTGACGTCGGGCGTCGCGGGTGCATCCGTCGCCAATGGTTCGGGTCTGCAATTCCGCACGATCCGCAACATGGTTCTGGCCTGGGTCCTGACGCTGCCCGCTGCGATGCTGTTGTCGGGCACGCTTTACTGGCTGCTGCTGCAATTGGCGGGTGCGATCGCGAACTGACCGGCAAAATCGGGCGGCAGGGTCTTTACGGAGTCGCTCCGCTTCTGCACGAGCGAACCATGACCCAAGGATCGCCTCCGTCACACCGCCATATCCTGCTGGCCAGCCTGACCGGCACGGCGGTCGAATTCTACGATTTCTATATTTATGCGACGGCGGCCTCGCTCGTCTTCGGCCCCTTGTTCTTTCCGGCATCCTCGGCGGCGGCGCAACTGCTGCTGTCCTATGCCAGCTTCGGCCTGGCTTTCATCGCACGGCCGGTGGGGGCCATTGCCTTCGGGCATTTCGGCGACCGGGTGGGCCGGAAATCGACCTTGGTGGTCAGCCTGATGCTGATGGGGGGCTCGACCGTCGCCATTGCCTTCCTGCCGACCTATGCACAGGCCGGCTGGATCGCGCCCCTCCTGCTATGCATCGCACGCCTGGGCCAAGGGCTGGGTCTGGGCGGTGAATGGGGCGGGGCAGCACTCCTCGCAGTGGAGAATGCGCCGCCCGGCCGACGCAACAGCTGGGGCATGTTCCCGCCGCTTGGCGCGCCGGTGGGCTTCATCCTCGCCAACGGCTTCTTTCTGATCCTGGGCCTGATCCTCACCGACGAGCAATTCCGCACCTGGGGCTGGCGCCTACCGTTCCTGGCCAGCGCGGTATTGGTGCTGCTGGGCCTGTGGGTGCGCCTGCGCCTGACCGAGACGCCCGACTTTGCCCAGGCGAAGAAGGCCGAGGCTTTGCCCCGGGTTCCCATCGCCACGCTGCTGCAAGGGCATGGTCGCGCGCTGCTGGCGGGGACGGGCGGGGTGGTTGCCTGTTTCGCGATCTTCTACCTCGCGACCGCCTTTGCGCTGGGGCATGGCACCACGGTGCTCGGCTATCCCCGCGAGGCTTTCCTGGGCATTCAGCTCGCCGCCATCCTGTTCCTGGCGCTGGGTGTGGTCGTGTCGAGCGTCATGGCCGATCGACACGGCGCGCCGCTGATGCTGCGGCTGGGTTTCGCGGGTTGCGTGCTGGTCGGGATCGTGATGGGGCCGATGCTGGGATCGGGATCGCTTACGATCGTTTTCGTTTGGCTCGCGCTGGCGCTGTTCGTCATGGGTTTCGCCTATGGGCCGCTCGGCGGTTGGCTGCCCGCGCTGTTTCCGGCCGGCGTGCGCTATACCGGCGTGTCGATGACCTTCAACCTGGGGGGCATCATCGGCGGCGCGCTCGCGCCCATTGCCGCGCAGGCGTTGACCGAGCGCGGCGGGCTGAACTTCGTGGGCGGCTATCTGGTCGCTGCCGGTCTGCTCAGCCTCGCCGGACTCACGCTGATGCGCGGCAGGATCAGCGATCAGGCCTGACGCAACAGTGTCAGGCGCGCCTTGCCATGAACACGCGAGGCGTCGACGGTAAAGCCTGCGACCTCCACCTCCTCCTGCTTGGCCGTCTCGATGCTGACCCAGGTGCCGGCCCCAACCCAGCCGAGCCGGGCCAGCTTGTCCAGTGCAACGCTGCCGGCACCCGTCGCATAGGGGGGATCCATCAGGATCAGGTCGAGCGGCGCACGGGCAGGGCCTAGCGCCATCACCGAGGCGGCCCGGACATCGCCCTTCGCCTCCAGCTTGGCCAGATTGGCGCGCAGCGCATCGAGCGCCGCGCGATCCTGTTCGACGAACAGGCAGGATGCGGCGCCACGCGAAAGCGCCTCGATTCCCAGCGCGCCGGAACCCGCGAAGAAATCACCGACTGCCAGCCCTTCGAAATCGCCCAACCGCGCCGCGAGCATCGAAAACAGCGCTTCCCGCGTCCGGTCGGCGGTCGGGCGGGTAACGTCACCCTTGGGAGCGATAAGCGGACGCCCGCGCCACTGTCCGGCGATCACGCGCATCAGCGGCGCCCTCCCGGCCCGCCACGACGGGAGCCGCCCCCGCCCGGACGTCCTCCACGCGGGTTGGGCTGTGAGGGGCCGCCTGGCCGGGCGGGTGCGCCCTGCGGCCCCCGCGACGGCCGGCCAGGCCGCTCGCTGCGACTCTCGGGTCGAGACGAGCGCGGTCCGCCGGAGTCGGAACGCTCACCTGCAGGGGAGGATTTGGCAAAAGGCTTGGCATCCCGACGCGTTTGGTCGGAGCGAATGCCGTCGCGCGCGGGCCGATCGGCGCGATCATCATGGCGTGACGGCCGCTGTCCGCCGAAGCCGGCGCGCTCACCGGTCGGAGACTTCGCATAGGGCTTGGCACCCTGACGCGGACGATCGGAACGGACGCCGTCGCGGGCGGGGCGATCATTGGCATGGGACGATGCCGGGCGACCATGGTCACGGCCGCTCCGCTCGCCCGGCGCCTTGCGCTCCAGCGGCTTAGGCTGGCCGCTGGTCCCGCCCGGCGCCTTCACAAAAGCCCCGCGAGACGCGGGCTCGCTCGCGACCCGGGCAGGCGGGGTACGGAAGCCGGGCTTGGGCTTGGTCGGCTTGATCGCATCGGCCGGAATGCCGCCCGCCAGTGACCGTCGGAACTCGACGATGTCGTGCCCCTTCACCTCGCCAATTTCTCCGACGGGCAGTTCATCCAGCACGAACGGGCCGTAACGAAGCCGGATCAACCGGCTGACCTGAAGCCCCAGATGTTCGAGGACGCGGCGGACCTCGCGATTCTTGCCTTCGCGCAGCGTCATCTCGATCCAGACATTGGCGCCCGTCCGCCGTTCCAGATTGGCGTCGATCTGGCCGTAGCGGATGCCGTCAATCTCAATTCCGTGGATCAGTTCCTCCAATTGCGCCTGACTGACCTCGCCATATGCCCGGGCACGATAGGTGCGCTCGACACCGGTCGCGGGCAGTTCCAGCTGGCGCTTGAACCCCCCGTCCGTGGTCAGCAGCAGCAGTCCCTCGGTATTGAGGTCGAGCCGCCCCACGGGCACCAGTCGCGGCAGTCCGGGCGGCAGGCGATCATAGATGCTCGGCCGCCCCTTGGGATCGCGCTCGGTGACGAGCAGGCCGTTGGGCTTGTTGTACAGGAACAGCCGGGTCGGTTCGGGCGCCGCTACGGGCTTGCCGTCGACGGTCACGCCATCGAGCGAGGACAGGAGTGTCGCGGGAGTGTCGATCGCCACGCCATTCAGCGCGATCCGCCCGTCCGCGATCATCCGCTCGACCTCGCGGCGCGACGCCACGCCGGCCCGCGCAAGCAGTTTGGCTATACGTTGATCTGATGTCATGATCGACGCTGATACATAGGGTGTTGACCAAAGGAAATTAATTGCGTCGTTTCAGGCTGACAAAGCGTTACGCGAGCGAGTGGGGCAGCAGAGACAGGCCGGTAAAGGGATGAGATTCTTCGGACGAAAGAAACGACAGCTGGTCAAGCTGCTCGTCGTCGAGGACGAGCCGCTGGTCGCGTTCGACACCGAACACGTCCTGACCGACGCCGATTACGAGGTGGTCGGTACCGTCGACCGGGTCAGCAAGGCGGTCACGCTGATCGATGGCGGTGCCGATATCGATCTGGTCCTGGCCGACGTCCGGCTGGCGGATGGCAGCGGAGTGGACGTCGCCCGTGCTGCCCATGCCCGCAACATTCCCGTCCTGTTCATCACAGGCACGCCCCCCGACGGGGTAGAGCAACTCGCCGAAGGGATCCTGATGAAACCCTTTGGCTCACGCGAATTGCTGGGCGCTATCGACGCGATCGAGGAACGCCGCGCAGGCAAGCCGCCGAGTCGGCTGCCCTCGGGCTTTCGTCTGTTTGCCCGCGCCTGATCGCTGGCCCCCGTTGCCCCTGGTGGCCAAGCCTTATACGGTCCCCGCTTTCCGATAGGCGGGACGGTTATCATATGGCGAGTGGGCGGTGGTGGGATGGAGTGCGGCCCTATGTCGAGCCCGCGCCGCTGGCTTCGCTGGCCCTCGGCATATCCTCCGCTTTCCCGCTGACCATGATAAACGCCACGCTGGCCAGTCGCCTGGCCGAGGCGGGGATCGAGAAGAAGAGCGTTACGGCCTTCGCGCTGGTCATCCTCGCCTATAATCTCAAATGGCTGTGGGCCTGGATCGTCGAGGGGGTCAAGATTCCCGTCCTTCACCGGCTCGGCCAACGCGTCTCCTGGCTGCTGGTGGTGGCGGCCCTGGTTTGCGTCGCTGCGATCGGGCTGGGCCTTGCCGATCCGCGCGTATCGCTGGCGCAGACGGCGATGGCCGCCATCGCGCTCGGTATCGCGGGAGCGACCTTCGACATCGTGATTGATGCCTATCGCATCGAATTGCTGGAGCCGCGCCAGCTCGGCGTAGGCGCGGGCATGGGGCAATATGGCTGGCGGATCGGATCGGCGCTGGTCGCTTCGCTGTCGCTGGTCATCGCGACCCGTGCGGGGTGGAGTGTGGCCTATATGGTCAGCTGCGCCTTCGCTCTGCCCGCCGTGGTCACGGCACTCGTCATGGGTGAGCCTGCCCGCCATAATGAGATCACCGCCACACGTCCGACCGAGGGGATCGTCAGGGCGGTGGTCGGGCCCTTTGCCGAGTTCTTCCGCCGCCAGGGCGCACTGATCATCCTGGCCTTTATCCTGGTGCACAAGATCGGCGACACGCTTGCCAACCTGACCTTCCGTCTCCTGTTCAACGACCTCGGGTTCACCAAGGACGAGATCGCGCTGTACGATGTGGGCGTCGGCTTCTGGGCGCTGTTGATCGGCGTGTTCGTCGGCGGCGTGCTCTATGCGCGACTTGGGATGAAGCGATCGGTATTGATCAGCCTCGTTCTGATGGCGGTATCGAACTTGTCCTTCGCAGGCCTGGCCGGGCTGGGCCATTCCAACTGGGGTATGGCCGGTGCGATCGGGTTCGAGAATTTTTCGAGCGGGATCGGTGGCGTTACCGTGGTTGCCTATTTCTCGGCCCTGACCGACCTGCGCTTCACCGCAGCACAATATGCCTTGATCTCGGCGGCGGCCAGCGTCGTCGGGCGTATCCTGAGCGGGACGACGGCAGGCGCGTTGGTCGAAGAATTCGGTTATGTCGATTTCTATTTGCTGACCACTGCGGTAGCGGTCCCTGGCATCGCCCTGTTCTGGTGGATGGCGCGGTCGGGCCTGGTCGATCGCTCGATCGGCAGCGCGGGCACCGATGGTGAAGGCGACGCCCATCGCGGCTCGCCGGTCAGTAGCTGATCGGCCGCCCCTCATCGGCGAAAGCGGCGCCGACGGCGGCGGCGCTCGCCAACACCCCATCGACATGCCGGATTCCAAGCAGATCGACCATCAGGAAGCGCGCCTTTTGCGGCGCAATTTCCAACTGGGCAAGGATGGTGATGAGGGCGGCCTCCGCCACCGTCATCCGCGCGCAGCAACACGGCGCGATGGCGATCTGGCCAGACGCATGGGACGCCAGATCCGCCATCAAAGCGCGCATCAGGACGAGGGGACGCCGGAAGTCCTGTCCGAACATCGTGAATAGCGTGTGGGTAGCCCGTGCATCCGCCAGTCCGTGCGCGCCCATACGACGTATCGCAAACAGCGCGATCCGGGCGTGCGGACAGGCCGGCAGCATGTGAGGCAGGACTGCGGCTAGGGTCGTAGTTTCGGCCATCGGCGGGGACTCCGTGATTACGGCCCCATGCTAGACGGTCGCTATTGATAGTCAATCGCAAATGAGGGCGGTGTGGCCATCCGCTCGTCGCGTCATTGCGGCGCCTCGTCATTCTGGCTCAGGACCTGCCCGGCGAGGTAGAGCGACCCCGCGATCAGGACGTGTGCCGGATTTTCCAAGCGCTGGGCGATCGTTGTCAGCGCATGGGCGGGATCGCTGGCTGTGAATGCCGTCAAGCCGAGCGCGCGCGCGTGGCTGGCGAGGCTTTCGGGCGGGTGGCAGGCGTGATCCGGGACCGGCACCGTGACGATCAAGTCGACCATGCCACCCAGCTTTTCGAGAACGGGACCAGCCTCCTTGTTCGCCAGCATTCCCAGCACCAGCGCGGTCGCTCCCTCCACGCGCCATCCCGCCATGGTCCGCGCAATCGGTGTCGCCGCAGAAGGATTATGCGCACCATCGAGCCAACATTGGGTCATTTTGGGCAGGTTTGCAGTAAGCGGGCCGGGCGCCAGCAGCTGCATCCGCGCGGGCCATTGCGCGCCGCTCGCAGCCCGCTTCATCGCCTCTCCGGGGATTAGGACCGCCTGCTGATGCCGCAGCATTGCGACGGCCAGCGCCAGATTGCGCGACTGGTGTCCGCCCGTTAGGCTCGGTCGGGGCAGGGTGAGTTGTCCCTGTTCGTCCTCATAGGTCACTGCGTACCGGGCCGAAGCGCTCGACCAGGCCTGCCCTCGCGCAAAGACCGGCGCGCCCGCCGCCGCCGCGACCTCGGCAATCGCCTCGCGCAAGGGGCGCGCATAATCCATGGTGACGAGCGGCGTACCCCGCTTTGCGATCCCCGCCTTTTCGCGCGCGATGCCCGCCAATTTGGGCCCGAGAAACGCCTCATGGTCGATGCCGAGCGCGGCGATGCCACAGACGGCGGGCGGCGGCAGGACATTGGTCGCATCGAGGCGCCCGCCCAGGCCCACTTCGATAATCGCCGCCGAAGCCGGGGTACGAGCAAAGCACAGGAACGCGGCGGCGGTCGTCACCTCGAAAAAGCTTGCGCCGATCCCCTCGGCATGGACCAGCACTTCCTCGAGTACCGACGCCAGCGCCTCGTCGCCGATCAAATGGCCGTTCAGCCTTATCCGCTCGTTGAAGCGGACGAGGTGGGGGCTGGAATAGACATGAACGCTTTGCCCGGATGCCTCGATCGCCGCGCGCAAAAAGGCACAGGTCGATCCCTTGCCATTGGTTCCTGCGACGTGAAAGACCGGTGGCAGATGCTGCTGCGGATCGCCCAGCCGCGCGAGCAAGGTGGTGATCCGCTCCAGCCCTAATATGTCGGCGCCCGGTGACAGGCGCCACAGCCGGTCGAGTTGCGCCTGGACGGCCGGATGATCGGAACGGGCATGGTCGGGCATCGGCCGGTCTCTTGGAAAGCGGATATGAAAGAGGCGGACCTCTCGGCCCGCCCCCTAATGCGATCGGTGCGAAAAGGCGACGGCTCAGGCAGCCTGACGCGATCCGGTCAGATAGCCGATGACCGTCGCCAGACGCTCGCGCAGGTCGCGGCGATGGACGACCATGTCGAGCATCCCGTGATCCAGATAATATTCCGACGTCTGGAAATCATCGGGCAGCTTCTCGCGGATCGTGTTCTCGATCACCCGGCGGCCCGTAAAGGCCAGCGTGGCCTTGGGCTCGGCAATCTGAACGTCGCCCAGCATCGCATAGGCCGCCATCACGCCGCCCGAGGTCGGATCGGTCAGCACGACGATATAGGGCAGGCCCGCATCGTGCAGCATCTGGATCGCGACAGTGGTACGCGGCATCTGCATCAGGCTGAGAATGCCCTCCTGCATCCGTGCGCCGCCCGACGCGGTGAAGATGACATAGGGGCAGTGATCGGCGATCGCCGCCTCAACGCCGCGCACGAATGCCTCGCCGACCGCCAGGCCCATCGAGCCGCCCATGAAGGCGAAGTCCTGTACGCCGATCACGACCTTGTGGCCCAGGATGGTGCCGCGGGCGTTGACCAGCGCGTCGGTTTCGGCAGCGCTGGTCCGCGCCGCCTTCAGGCGATCGGCATAACGCTTGGAGTCGCGAAACTTGAGCGGATCCTCCGGCACCTTGGGGGCGGGCAGTTCGTTGCAGCTGCCTTCATCAAGCAGATGCCGGAAACGCGCCTTCGGCCCGATGCGGTCGTGATGGTCGCATTTCGGGCAGACGTTCAGATTGTCTTCCAGTTCCTTGGTGAAGACCATCTGCCCGCATCCCTTGCACTTGTGCCAGAGATGATCGGGCGTCTCCTTCTTGACGACGAAGGGGATGACGTTGCGGACGCTGTTGAGCCAGCTCATGCGAGTTCCTTGCGTGCATCGGCCAGTGCCGACGACAGGGTTTGAATATAGGCGCGGACCGGGGCGGGGGCAGATGCGCCATGCTCGCCCACCAGATCAACAATCGCCGAGCCGACGACGACGCCGTCGGCCACGCGACCGATCGCCGCCGCCTGTTCCGGCGTGCGGACGCCGAAGCCGACCGCAACCGGCAAACGGGTCGCCGCCTTCAGCCGCGCGACCGCATCCTCGATCGAGGCTTGCGCCGCCTGTTGCTGGCCAGTGATACCCGCGACCGAGACATAATAGAGAAATCCGTCCGCGCCCGTCAAAATGGCCGGCAGGCGCGCGGCGTCGCTGGTTGGAGTGGCGAGCCGGATCGACGCCACACCCTTGGCCCGAAGCGCCACGCCCAGCGCATCGTCCTCCTCCGCCGGCACGTCGACACAGATCACGCCGTCTACCCCCGCTTCGGCCGCCGCATCGGCAAACCATTCGGCGCCGCGCACCGTCATCGGATTGGCATAGCCCATCAGGATCAGCGGCACCGACGGATGGCGTTCGCGGAACGACTTGGCGATCGCGAGCACATCGGCGGTGCGCGTACCTGCGCCGAGGCTGCGGATATTGGCCTTCTGGATCGCAGGACCATCGGCCATCGGATCGGTGAAGGGCATCCCCAGCTCGATCACATCCGCGCCCCCGTCGACCAGCGCGTCGAGGATCGCGGCGGTGTCGGCCGGCGTTGGATCGCCCGCCGTCACGAAAGCGACGAGCGCGGCGCGGCCTGCATCAGAGCAGGCCGCAAAGGCATCGGCGATCCGGCTCACATCTTCACTCCCATCGCGTCGGCGACGGTGAAGATATCCTTGTCGCCCCGACCAGAGATGTTGACCAGCGCGATCTGGTCGCGGTCCATCGTCGGGGCCTTCTTGATGAGCCCGGCCAAGGCGTGACTGCTTTCCAGCGCGGGGATGATCCCCTCGATCTTGCAGCAGAGCTGGAAAGCGTCGAGCGCCTCGCTATCGGTAATGCCCTCATAGACGACGCGGCCGGTGTCGTTCAGCCAGCTATGCTCCGGCCCGATGCCTGGATAATCCAAGCCCGCCGAAATCGAGTGCGCCTCGGCGATCTGGCCGTCCTCGTCCTGCAGCAGATAGGTCTTGTTTCCGTGCAGGATGCCCGGCTTGCCGCCGGTGAGGCTGGCGGCATGCTGGGTAGTGGCGAGGCCATGGCCCGCTGCCTCGATGCCCAGCATCTTCACGTCGGGATCGTCGAGGAACGGGTGGAACATGCCGATCGCGTTCGAGCCGCCACCGACCGCCGCGACCAGCAGATCGGGCAGACGGCCTTCCGCCTCCAGCATCTGCGCACGCGACTCCGTGCCGATCACCGACTGAAAGTCACGGACCATCTCCGGATAGGGGTGCGGACCCGCCGCCGTGCCGATGATGTAGAAGGTGTCGTGAACATTGGCGACCCAGTGACGCAGCGCCTCGTTCATCGCATCCTTGAGCGTCTGTGCGCCCGAAGTGACCGAATGCACCTCCGCGCCGAGCAGCTTCATGCGAAAGACGTTGGGAGCCTGCCGCTCGATATCACGCGCGCCCATGAAGATGGTGCAGGGCAGGCCGAAACGCGCCGCGACGGTCGCGGTCGCCACGCCATGCTGGCCCGCGCCCGTCTCGGCGATGATGCGGGTCTTGCCCATCCGCTTGGCGAGCAGGATCTGGCCGATGCAGTTGTTGATCTTGTGCGCGCCGGTGTGGTTCAGTTCCTCGCGCTTGAAATAGACCTTCGGCCCCTTGCCCTCGGGGGCGCTGTTGCGCAGCATCTCGGTCATACGCTCGGCATAATACATCGGGCTAGGGCGCCCGACATAATGGGTCATCAGGCTGTCGAACTCGGCCTTGAATGCCGGATCAACCTGCGATGCGCGGTATTCGCGTTCCAGGTCGAGGATCAGCGGCATCAGGGTCTCGGCGACGTAGCGGCCGCCATAGTCACCGAAATGGCCGCGCTCGTCGGGCTGGGCGCGGAAGGAGTTGGGGGCGTTCATCTCGTATCCCTTGGGCGTTGCGTGGCGAAGCCTGCAAACGATCCTGTCACTGATTTGTCGCAACGGCTTTAAGGAACGTCGCGATCTTGTCCATATCCTTGACGCCCGGCGCGCTCTCGACACCCGAGGATACGTCGACCAACGGCGCGCCGGTTCGGCGGATCGCCTCGGCGATGTTACCGGCGTCCAGGCCGCCCGAAAGCGCCCAACGCAGCGGATGGCGGACTCCGTCGAGCAGACTCCAGTCGAAGCGCAGGCCCATGCCGCCGGGCAGGGATGCGTCGTCCGGGGTCTTGGCATCGTAAAGGACTAGGCTTGCCGCCCCCGCATAGTCTCGGGCTTTCTCGACATCGGCGCGCAGCTTGATCGCGACCGCCGCCCAGACTTCCCGGTCGAACTTTGAGCGGATCGCGGCGACACGCGCCGGGGCCGTGCGGTGAAGCTGGATCGCGTCCAGCATCCCGGCGCGCACCGCCGCCTCAAGAAGCTGATCGTCGGGGTCTACGAATACGCCGACCCGCTGAACGTGATCGGGCACCCGCCCGGCCAATCCCGCCGCGACATCGAAGGTGAGGTGGCGGGGCGAGGCGGGGAAGAAGACGAAACCGACATGGCTTGCCCCACCGCCCAGGGCGGCGTCGAGCGTGGCGGGCGTCGTCAATCCGCAGATCTTGGCAGTGGTCGACATGATCGTTTCCCGAATGGGAGGGTCCGAAAAACGTGCTTAGAGCGTGCCCGCGATCGCCCGCGCGGCGGCGTCGGGGTCTTCCGCCTGGGTGATCGGACGGCCGATGACCAGGATCGAGGCCCCGGCATCGACAGCCGCGCGCGGCGTGACGACGCGCTTCTGGTCGCCGATCACGCTATCGGCCAGGCGCACGCCAGGAACGACGAAAAAGCCTTTCGGCCACGATCTCTTTGCCGCCGCGACCTCTTCGCCTGAGCAGACGATGCCGTCTACACCCGCCTCGGCAGCCAGGTCGGCCAGGCGACGGACATGATCGGCCGGCGAGCCGATGACGCCGGTTTCGGCGAGGTCGCTCGCGTCAAGGCTGGTCAGCATGGTAACGGCGACCACCTTGGTCCCTGTGGGCGCGGCCGCCTTCGCATCCTCCAGCATCGCGCGCCCGCCGCTGGCATGGACCGTCAGGATGGCAGGGGCAAGCGGACCGAGCGCCTGAACCGCCTTGGCCACCGTATTGGGGATGTCGTGCAGCTTGAGGTCAAGGAAGATGGGCAGACCGATATGCGCCATCTCGCGCACGCCTGTCGCGCCGTGGGCGCAGAAAAACTCCAGCCCCAGCTTCAGCCCCCCGACATGGTGGCGGACCTTGTGCGCCAGCGCCTGAGCGCGGGCCAGATCAGGGGTGTCAATGGCGACGTAGATGCGATTGCTCATGAAGGGATCAGACCGTCGGCTGGGTGTTGGGGGTGACAGATTGGACGGGCGCCACGTAAGCGCTGGTCTCAGTCGACACGGCGGCCAGCGAACGCTCGGCAGCGCTCAACCGCTGGCGCAGCTTCCAGCGTGCGGTGTGCTGCCAGATCAACGTCGGCACCAGCCCGAGCAGAAAAGTCAGGAACAGCAGCAGCGGCAGGTTCACGTCCGCCACGAGGCCGCCAACCAGCCGGATCGGCACGGTCGTCCAGTTCCCCAGCGTGAAGGCCGCGGCCAGAAAGGCCAGCAGACACCAGAACAGCATTTTCAGGAACTGCATGGGTTTCTCCGCATCACTGTGTCCGCCACCCACCTGACGGGGCGGCAGAACCTCGCTTGGCGATGCGGTCTAGCCGCGTTGGTCGGGCATGACCAGCCTTCAGCCGATCTCGCGGCGAAGCGAGGCAATCAGCGGGGCGATGGCGGTGAGACGTTCCTCCTCTTCGTCCAGGATGGCCAGAAAGGCCCGCCGTTTGAACGCCGCGACTGCGCCCGGTTTCAGTCGAATGGTCGATGGCAAGGTGGAAACGGCAATGTCGATCATCCGCTCCGCCCCGTGCAGCCGCCCCCAGAGATAGTCGTTCTCGCGGTAGCTCCGACTGAAAAAGGCGCCGAATGTCAGGAACTGGATGCCCTTGAGCGTCGCCTCCGCCCCGCCGGCGCGGATGGCGGGGGCGTCGTCGGGTGAAATGCGATCCACCTTGATGGGGTCGAACTCGTCCAACCCCTCGCCTTGAAGTAGGGGCAAGGTAGCCACGTCGAAGTAGGGAAAGCCCAGATAGGTGAGCAACATGGTCCGCCGCGCTGCACGGGGAAGGCCCGAAAAGGCGGCCGCCAGCCGGGCATCGGTTTCGCCGTCGAGCCGGATTAGGTCGAGCCTGGCTTGCAATTGATCCAGCACCGGGCCGCCATCGTCACGGATCGCTCGGATGTCATCGGCCCATTCGGCCTGCGCGCTGCCGCTCTGGCGCTGCAAGAACTCGGCAAGCGATTCGTAGATGGCGTCCCGGACAGGGGCCAGTTGCGCCTCGCTATGCTCGGCCTCCAACTCGGTCAGTCGTCGGGCGAGCAGTCGAAGACGGCGGATGCGATAGCCGAGGTCGAAGGCGCGCAAAAAGGCGCGGGCACCGTTGCTCGATCCGCCGGTGAAACTGATGGCGTCCGCCCCCACGGATCGGACGGCGATGGTCCGCTCGATCATTGCGCGCAGACGGTGGCGGCGTTGGGGCACGTCGTCGCCGATCGCTTGCGCTAGGATCACAGCCATGCCGTCGATGACATTGGCCAGCTTCAAATGGCCATAGGCGGCATAGCTGAACCCCGCCTTCGCCGCGGCTGCGGCCTGCGCTCTCACTCTCCAAGAGGCGAGGCGCGTGGCGGTCGGGCGGTCGAGGAAGAAGGTGCCGCCGAACAGCTGCTCGACCTCCTGTTCCACCTCTCCACGGATCGCGGCGAGGATCGCCTGCATCCGGTCGATCCTCGCCGAGCGCGCCGCGATCGCCTCCAGATTGTCGCGGATCGGCTGCTGG
>FWWM01003305.1_pt1 | contig 40469 bp, 46 predicted proteins | sample 2228351 | NCBI WGS metagenome assembly FWWM01 (sample SAMEA103939774, study PRJEB20133) | metagenome
CTGGCCTACATCGACATGCACACTTCGCACCGATGCTGCGGTATGAACAGCCTGTTCAATGCGAAATGGGAGCTCCGAGCAGAGTTAGAGCTCAGAGCTCCCGAGGTCAGACGAGCCGGTCAGACGAGCCGGTGCTCCCGGGGATCCCAGGGATACTCGACGTCGCGAACCCGGACGAGCTCGCGCTCCTCGGGATCCCACAAATACTCCACGCCCCAGGGGCTGTCCACGATCTGCAGATCCCTGGTGGGCAGTGGACGGCCGGCCATGTCGACACCGCGCCGCATGTTGGCCTCGGCTTCACGCTTGTTGCGGCCAACAGGGACGCCGGTGCCGTAGAACACACCGCCGTCGAGGATCCTGCCCCCGCTCCAGCGGGCCTCACAGACAGTCGTCCAGTAGCGATAGATGCGCGCCGCCATAGGTCTCACCTCCTTTCTGCGCATGATTTGACCGGTCCGTCCGGTCACGCGCTACCATCATTACTATACCATCATTGTACCAACTCATCTTCTCCGTGTCAAGTCTTTCGGCAATTTTTTTTTCGACGTCTGAAGTTCCGTGCAGTACATTTCCTCGGTAGGGTCCGTCCGTTCGCCCGATCGCCGTTCGGCCCGCTCGCCCGTTCACCCGTTCATTCTGTTCGCCCCGCGCTCTCGCACCCCTTAGTACGGCCTGTTCCCCCGCGCGCTCTCGCACCCCTTAGTACGGCCTGGCCTACATCGACATGCACACTTCGCACCGATGCTGCGGCACGAACAGCCTGTTCAATGCGAGAGGAATTGCGTGATTTCGCTGCATTCGCGCGCGTAGGTATGGGTTCTCCCATATCATTTGCTGGAACCACCGCCCATGGTGATCAAGGTTTATCCAATCCAGCTGTCTACTCCGGTCAATCCGAGCGACGATTTCGTTCGTTGCTTGCTCATCCAGATCAACCGCCTCGCTGTTTAGACGTTCCCACGCGCGCTCTATCATCTGCCTGTTCAGCTCCGCGTCTTGTCGTATCTGCTCGCTCTTGTCTTCATCGACGTGACTTGGTAATTCCGCAATCATTCGCACAGCGCGTTCCTGCAGCATCCACACACCTGGAGACCTCTCATTCGGCGTCCATGTTACGAGCAGCGTTTCTTCGTCCGTTCGCAGCCGTCCAATCGCGATTAAAGTCATTGCGCGATCAAGCTTCGACCAGAAAATACCGGTCCAGTCACGCTCAATCCCACCGCCCGCGCGCCACCGCTTGTGCTCTATCGAGAAGTTCAGATTTGCTGGGAACACACCGCCCAATCTGATCGTATCCTCGCCCATTTTCGCGGCGTATGGAAGTATCGCGTCGCGCCAATCGCTCGTAAGGCGCGTCGCGTCAAACGCGTCGACGTATACTCGCCCGCGCGACGTGTCAGCTCCTTCGAGCAATCTGACGATTCTATGTGGGAGCGCTACTTCAGTTGTTTTCATCGCCACCATGCCTCCTTCGGTACAACGCGCGCGACGCGCGTGATTTTGGTCCATGAGCCCCAGAGTTCTGAATCCGCGAGCAGTACCACCGCGCGCCGCGCGACCTTTTGCATCACGCGCACCGCGTAGTCGGGTTCGTCACACGTGTCCATATCGGACACCACAACGAGCAGATCAGCGCGCGCGAGTTTTGCTCTATCGAGCACGGCGAAAATCTCCGTTTCACCGCCGCCCCACATCGCATCCAGCGCGCGTTCGACGTTCGTGCCGACATACAACAATTCGTCTGTCGCGACAACGAATGTCGTGTGCCACATCGCCGCGACAGACGGCATCGCGCGCGCAACGCTCGGAGCAAACTGGTCCATACTTCCGCTTGCGTCTAGCAGAAGCGTTATCTCGCCGCGATTCGGCTCGACGCGCGGTCGCAGCACGCGATCGCCCGGATCCCAGACTGGCGGACGCGCGAATGTGCGCCGCATCACGCGTCCAGGACCATCGAGACTGGTCCTGATTGCGTGAGCGAGACGCGCGATTGCATTTTCGACCTTTGGGTCTGCTGGTGTGTCGACGCGCTGCCGGAACGCGCGTCCTACATTTGCCATCACGCTGTTCAGCGTTGCATCGTCATGCAGCAATTCGCTTGCGCACGACGATACGATCGTCTCACCGCGCGATTCGTAGTTCTTCGGATTCGGAGCACCGCTCCCATTTGTTTCTTCGCGCGGCGTGCGATCTTTCGGATCACAGCTATTGCCCGCGCGCACGTTGTCTGGGCGCCACATGTGCTCGTCATGCCGCAAATGCTCGCGTATGTACGTGACGATTTCCTCGTACGAACTATCGATCGCCGCGCCCCATGCTTCGGGTCGATACTTATACGGTATATCGACCGGAATCGATCCGGTTCGACCGGCAGCGATTACATACGCGAGCACTTCCTCGCATGCTCGCGCCGCGTCATCCCGCGCGGGCGCTTGCGCGGTGTGTGTATATTCGTGCACAACCACCTCGAACGGCGCGCCCGCGCGCAGCGCGACAACTTCATTTTGCGCGAGCCCCCACGCGGGAATGTCATGACCGATCGCGCGCTCGATATCTTCAATATCCACAATGAAAATTCGCGGCGCACATGTGTCGTAGCTCAGCATTATCGCCGCGCTAATTGCCATCTCGTTCAGCCGCGCGTCTTCATGTGCGGACCACACGGTCACGCCCTGCGCGCGAGCAAGGTAACGAGCGCGCGCTACGAGGTCACGCGCGTACGAGAGGTAGCTGTCCTGCGCGTTCATCGTGCCTCCGTCCGTCGTCACGACAAATCGGTCACGTATGTGGTCAGCTCGTCCAGCGAATCGGTGTGCTCTTGCCACGCGGGCGGTACACCGTCGATACCCGCGCGCGCGGCCAGTACTGCGATGCGCCGGATTGTGCGTTGTGGTGACGCGAGCACCGCGCGCCAATCGCCGTACTCAGGAAGCTCGGCGCGCCCAAGCACACAGAGGATCGCCCGCGCGCTCTCTGTTCCACAGCACGCTGCAGCCGCGTCGACGCGGTCGACCCCAGCGACCGTCAGTCGCGCGGCCATGTGCCACGCGCGCGGCGACGGGAACGCGTCGTTGCGTACATCGTCGTCTTCTAGCACAAACGGCGCGCGGAGCTCTTTCCATGGCAATTCGCACGCGAACGCGATCCAGTCAATCTCGCGCCGGACGCGCTCATCGCGCTCGAACTCACGTGCGTTCGCGCGCCATTCGTCCGGCGACGGCCGCACGAGCACATGTGCGAATCTGTTCGCGAGCGCGGGCGGTATGCTTCCGCCCATCGCGCTCATATCCGCGGGATTTCCCGCCGCAACCACGCGCAGATTCGGTACTGGAATGTCACCGATCGCGCGCTCCAATACAAGACGGAACGCGGCCGCTTGCACCAATTGGTGCGCGTCCGCAATATCGTCAATCAACAGCACGCACGCGCGCTCATCGATCGGCAGACGTCTCATCCACGCGGGCAGCAACTGCTCAACGTGTTGCCCATCCTTCGGTACGCGCGGATAACCAGCGAGATCTTCCACTTGCAGCGTCGCGGCCGCGACGCTTCCGCATGGCATGCCCAGTTCACGCGCGGCCGCGCGAACGAGCGAAGTTTTTCCTACTCCGGGCGCGCCCCACAGCACGACCGGGATGTCCGCGCGAATAGCCGCGCGGACGAAGTCTTTTGCTTCACCGTAAGCGAGCTGCATTGCCGTTCTCCTTTCGCGCGAGCAACCCCGTCAGAATCACACACGCGGGACATGGCTCGCGCGTTACATCATGCCCCGCGTGTGTTACGCGCGCAGTGGCGCGGATCTCATCGCGCCATCGCGCGATAAAAGAGCGCGCCACATCCGGCGCGCTGAATTCATAGATTCGTCCCCGCACTTCCGCGCGCACGCTCGCTTGGAGCCGGGCGCGGTTGTGCGTGTGATCGTCTGAAGGTAGGTTCCCTAGGTTCCGCAGCATAGAACTATATAAATGAGACGCGGGCCTCTGCCCAATACCCTCTCCAGGCCGATTCCGCCCCAGCCCGGCCCCGGCCCGGCCCCGGCCGGCGGCACCATGGCGGCAGAAATATGGCAATGCTGAACCGCCGGCACCCCTTCGAGCAGGCCGCTTGACACGTCTCCAAGCCGCGTCTACACTTATTCCACAGTCGTCTACACGGAGGGCAAATGGGACGAACGCGCAGGGCCGCGCCTTCATCCAAGTCACGCGTGGCGCACAAGCACTACACACACACCACCCGGGTAGAGCGATGGCGGACATGCGTCACCGCGATCGTCGATCGCAACGCTGGTTGCCAGCGCGCGCACGGCGGATGGGTGGAGATCAGGCAATGCGCGTGTGGCGCTCAGCAACGCGTGGAGCTCACACGCTCGGCCGCCGCGTACGGCCCGTGGGTGCTCGACGGTCAAATCCTCACCCGGCGCGTGACCGTGCGAAGTCTGTCACCATGAGACGACGATTCGGCGAGATCTCTGTTATCGGCCATGGAGAGGTGATGGAGGTGATCCCCTACCGTGATCGCGTCGTTTGGCGCGTGCGCATCGGCGACAACGAGATCATCGAGGTGCGTCATAGGGCGATGACGTGTCAGCCGAGCGCGCGCACGTACGTTGGTTTCACGGGAAACCTTCGCGTCCGGTCGTACGCGGATGGTGTTACGCGCGTCTGGATCGAGGCCGATGAAGTGTGGCTGCCGGTGATCCCATGACCAAGCGGAAGAGCGAGTCCCAGCGTCGACTCACCCGGGATGAGCGCCGTAGACTTGCCCTCATCGGCATCGATCCGGCACGTGTGGTCGATGCAGTGTGCGCCCGGCTTGTTGTGCCAGTCGATGAGGTCCTCAGCGGAGCTCGGCACGATCGAGCAGTTCTGGCACGACATCTCGCGGCATGGCTCCTACGATGGCGGCTAGGTTTCTCGCTCTCACAGATCGGCCGACTGCTCCACATCGATCATACGAGCGCCCTCTACGGCATCCGGCGGATAGAGCACGATATAGAGACTGATGACGGCGGCGATTATGGTATCGACCAGGTAATTTGCGAGATTTGGCAAAATGTTGTAGGATCTAGTTGACACGGAGGGAGCAAGGCGCTAGACGAGGAGTACTCGGGCGATCCGGCCGACGTCTATAACGACGTCTCGCTGCTCCTGCATTCACTACCGGCGTACCTTGGTGATGTCGAGTACTACGTCGGGCAGATCAATGGCGTCTGGCAAGAGATTACGGATGACATCGCTGATGACATCGGGGAGCATCCTGTATCGCTCCTGCTGCAGTATGAGTTCCTACCCGAGTCACGTTAGGGCTCGAGGCAATTGATCCAGACGAACGAACGGACGAACGAAAGGAGGAACGATGAGCGAGCGCAATTCATACGGATTCCGACACTACGAGCCGGAGATCCTGATCGACGGGGAATGGATACCATACCCAGCGGACGAACCGGTGATTTTCCACGCGGCGCATCAGGCGGAGGCGAACGACATTCTCGAGTACTGGCGGAGCGGTCTCGGTTTGGTCGACGAACCGGACGACTGGCGTTGCGTCAGGATCGGACCATGCGACCACACAGACGCCGAGATCGAGGAAATGTACGACCGACGCGAGTTGTGACACGAGCGATCAAACGGAACGCAAACACGGAGGTCACGATGCAATTAACGTGGGAGAACCAAAAATTCGTGTGGCGTGGCACGTACGAGTCACGCCATTTGCCGAAGCGCGCGGGCTTCCGCTGGGACCCCGTCGAACGTTACTGGTGGACCAGGGACGCAACGTGCGCAGGCGCACTGACGGAATACGCAGATGAGCTGGCCTTAGAGCAGCTTGACAAAGCGCGCGAGCGCTTAGCTGCATCGCGCGCAACGGACACCGACGTCGAACTCGAGATAGAGTGCCCGCCTGGGCGTAGCCCCTATCCCTTCCAACGCGCGGGGATTGCGTGGCTCATCAATACCCCACGGGCAATCCTCGGCGACGAGATGGGCCTTGGAAAAACAGTCCAGGTCATACTGGCTGCTCGAACCCTAGGGCTGCAGCGCAACGTCGTAGTGTGCCCGGCCTCGCTCCGGCTCAATTGGCAGCGCGAGATCGAGCGCTGGTGGCCAGGGTCCGAGGTCGCAGTCGCGGAAGGCTCGAAGCTCGACGTGCCACGCGAGGGTTGGGTGGTGGTCAATTACGATGTCCTCGCTCGACACAACGACGTGCTACGCAATTGGCAGCCGGCGGTACTTGTACTGGACGAGGCGCATTATGTGAAGAACAGGAAAGCGCAGCGGTCACGCGCGGCAGCGGCTCTGGCTAAGGGTATCGACCGCGTCTGGGCGCTGACCGGCACTCCCGTTCCCAACCGTCCTATCGAGCTCTACAACCTGCTGAGAATCCTCGAATCGGACATCGCTCGATCGTGGACGTACTACGTAGAGCGGTATTGCGCCGGCTATCACGACGAGTGGGGCTGGGAGGTCGGCGGCGCCTCGAATCTGGAAGAGCTACAGACCCGGCTGCGGAGCACGGTGATGATCCGCCGTCGTAAGGCCGAGGTACTAACGGAGCTGCCCCCAAAGATCCGCCAGGTCGTGCCGCTGCCGGAGAACGGCGCCACAGACGCAGTCCGGCGGGAGATCCAGGCCTGCGAACGCTATCGCGAGGCACTGCGCGAAGCACGCACAAAGCGCGCACAGTCGCGCAGCAATGACGAGGAGTACCGCGCCCAGCTTGCTGCCCTGGATGAGGACGTCAAACGAGCGTTTTCCGAGTTGTCGACCGCGCGTCGGGAACTCGGCGTGGCGAAGGTTCCGGCGGTCGTCGAGGCCGTACGCGCTGGTGCGGAGGACCACAAGGTGGTCGTGTGGGCACATCACACCGAAGTAATCGATGCTCTCATGGACGCGCTCAACGATCTCGGTGCGGTCGAGCTAAGCGGTCGCACATCGCTCTCCGATCGCCAAGCTGCGGTCGATCGATTTCAGAACGACCCGGAGTGCCGGGTATTCGTGGGCTCGATCACTGCTGCCGGGGTCGGCATTACCCTCACGGCATCGTCGCACGTTGTGTTCGCGGAACTCGATTGGGTGCCGGGGAATCTCGTGCAGGCTGAAGACCGCTGCCACCGAATAACGCAGACAGAGGCAGTACTGGTGCAGTACTTGGTGTACGATGGAACGTTGGACGCGCGAATAGCGCACACATTGGTGTACAAGCTTGATATAGTTCAGAAAGCGCTAGACACAACAACTGATCTTGACGAGTTAGCGCTTATTGGAGAACTGCAAGATGCACCAGAAGTCACAACCTCAAGCCCTTAGAGCAGCTCAAGCAGCAATCCGAAACGGCAGTACCGTCCTGATCGACGGCGCTTGTGTCGTGATCTGGGCGGTACCTCACGAGTGCGATCATTCGTGCATCTCGTGTCAGTACGTCGCGCGTACTGTCGAGACGTACGTTTACCGCCCATCACAATACCGGCGGTTACGGGATCAGTGGATAGGAGGGCTCGATGGGTAAATCGATCGTTCAAAAAGCAATTGAGGCAGCCGCGCGGTTCTCGCGCTCCACCGTCCAGATGGACATTTACAACAAAATCCAAGTATTCCCACGGCTTGGCGGGGGCGTCCTTCTCGTCGGTGGCTTTGATTCTCGAGTAATCGTCCCTTACAGCCGCGCGGAAGTGTTACAGCCCTGCTGTGTCGCTGCTCACAACTTCGCCGCGGCCTTCGAGCCGGGATGTGAGCTGCGGGCTGTCGACGACGCCCTCGAGATCGTCGTTAACGGGGCCGTACGCAGCACACTGCAGACGACGGAGAATGTCAGGGGATTGCCTGATTGCCCCGAACCTTCGTACGACATCTTGGGCTCGAGTCAGGCATTCGGTCGAGCGTTACAACAACTACATCGCCTGCGGCCGAAGAACCTCGTAAGGCCGTCAGACGCGTACCACATCTCCGTAGTTGACGGCTTACTGCCGAACGTAAAGTTTCTGCTAGACTCCGCGCGGTCGCTGCGGAGCAAAAACGTTGTTCTCTCGTTCGGCCGAGCTGAGCAGTACGATCCGCTGCGAATCTCGTCGGACGAGCAGACGCCGCGGGACAGGCAAGTCCTGCACTATATCAAGCCGATTGTGTGATGGGAGGTAGCATGAGGGAATACATCGAGGCCGTACTGTCAGCCGCTGCGGAGTGCTGCGGCGTATCGCAGGAGGCGCTGGTCGCGAGGAAGGCACCGCGAACAGTGCGACTCGGGCGCAACGCAGCGCTCTACGTTCTTCGGAAGCGATTCGGCCTCACGGTGCGCGAACTTGCGGCCTTAGGGCAGCTGACTGGTGCAGCAGCTGCGAACGCCGTGAACCAAGTAGAGCAGGCGCTAGCCGACGCGCAGCACCCGAGCCACGCGATCGTGCAGATACTGGTGCAGCGCTGCACCGAGGCTCTCGATCGCAGCATGACTGCCACGACTTAATGGACGTAACATTCTCCGGCCGGCTGTCCCGAATCTCGGTTAAGAAAGCCGGCCACGGGACGTACTACCGGCTTGGGCTGCACTGGAGTAGGCTCTACAAGGAGAAGTGGCGCCACTATAACTTCCCGGCGATCGTGTTTGGCGACTCGAATCCAGTGCTGAACGAGCTGCTCAAGCAGGCCGACGAAGACGGGAGGCTGCGACCCGAGCCACGGATTATGCTGACGGGACGTCTCGAATATTGGCAGTTCGAAACTGCCCGCGGCCCAGACCGGTGGTGGTTTGTTTCTGTGCGAAATTTTCTCGTTGCACTTGACGGCGGGGAGAAGTATGCTACAATGGAGTCAGACAAAGGAGGTCGCGATGACGCTGGTGGTTAAGCCACAGGAACTGTTCCCCGACGAGCTGGATTACCCGGTCACAGTCGATGACCAGGGTCGGCTGGTCGCCCGAGCATCAGGTCTCGGGCGCTGCACCAAGATCGTCGCCGATGCCGTTGATGGCATCGTCCGACCGCAATCTCTCTCCACCCACGCACGGGTAGCAGCACTCCGTGGGCGGCTCTACGAGCCGTGGGTGATCGACCAGGTGACACGGCTGGGCTTCGAGCCGGAACAGCTGCAGCCCGCGGCCCTCGCAGAGGGCACTCTTGCAGACTTCGGCGTAAGTCCCGATCCTCTTGGAAAGAGTGTGAAGCTGACCGGGCATGCTGACGCCATCGGCACATGGCAGGGCTCCCCTGCGATCTTGGAAGTAAAGTGCACCGACGAGTCGGTCACGGACAGGCGGCAATACCTGATACAGCTGTGGGTCTACAGCCGTCTCTTCGAGCGGCCCGTGGTCGTTGCTCAGCTCCGCTCCGATGGGACGCTCGTGGTAGAGGAGCCCGAGATGAGCGACCTCGAACGAGCATGGACCGAGTTCTGGGATGCAGTCGCGGTCCAAGTCACGTTGCCTCAAGAGGACCGCGCTTGCGACAGTGAGTGGGACTGCGCCTGCGAAGGCAGGCCAAAGTCGGGGCCCAGCGAGCTCGATCCCACCGAACTGCCATCTGAATTCTGGTTTGCCCTCGACGAATGGGTTGAGAGCAAGCGCGTGATCGATGAGGCAACCGAGCGCCAGAAGCGCGCGAGGGCGGTGATCCTGCAGCACCTCCCGCCAAAGTCGCGCGTACGCACGTCCACTGTGAGCGTTACGCACGTTGTCAGCTCACGGACGACGTGCGACACAAAGTTACTGAAGCTGTTAGCGCCCGAGGTATACGAGCAGGTAACGCGCGTAGCGGATACGCATTCGCTCCGCGTGGCTGAGACGCAGGACGACACGAAGTAAAGGAGGTCACATGGCTATCGAAGCTGCTCAAGTAGAACCGTCCCCGCGAGAGCTCGTACAGCACGAGCGTTATCGGCTTGCTCTCAAGCATCTCGGCCTGGACCCCAACGATCCAGCCGCGCTAACCCTGGTGCTCATCGCGCACCGGTACAATCTCGATCCGCTGTTGAAGCATGTGGTCCTGATTCCCCAGAAGGACCGGACCGGGAGGATCACACGGCGCGATGTGTACATCACACGCGATGGTCTCCTCCATGTGGCACACATGTCCGGGCAGCTCTCGGGCATTGTGCTGGAAAAGCTCGAGGAGACCGAAACCTCCTGGATCGCCTGGGTAGCGGTGTATCGCCAAGGATGTGAGCACCCGTTCAGGTACTTCGGCGAGTATCCGAAGGACCCGCCCCAAAAGCACATGGCGCGCTATGCCCGGCACATGGCTGTGAAGTGCGCCGAGGCGATGGCGCTGAGGCGCGCGTTCGACGTCGCCGCTCCAGTATTCGAGGAGCGGTGGGAAGTGCACACCGTGGAAAACATGGAGGAACTCACACCAGAGTTCCTCGTGCGCAATGGTGATGCACCAACTCCGCGCGAATCTGAGGTCTCACACGTAACAGAAGTCACAGCCGAGCAAACTGAAGATGAGCCGGCTCCTCCGGATGTCGAGCATGAGGAGCCTGAGCCTCCGGAGGCGGAGCCTGAGGAGGAGCCCCAAGGCCAGGGTGTGCTGCCAGGCCTCGATGTCACGACAGCACGGACCCAGGCAATCGATTTCTCTAACGCATTGCCTCGGTCCTTGCGCACAAAGTTCTTCCGAGTCTTGCGGGAGAACAGTATAAAGCTGGCGCAACTCGACGAAGAATCGCTGCGGCTCTTCGCCGAGCTCGCCGCAGAATTCATCCTGGATCACAAGGCCGACCTGCCACCACAGCTCGTCGAGCCAATTGAGCAGGGCAAGTCGGTCTGGGACCTCTCGGTTGAGCCGATAGAGGAAGATGAAATCCCAGTCGGTTGAGCTGACACTGCCGATATCGATCCAGCCCACGCCTCGTCCGCGCTCCAGGATCGGGTCGTCGGCGGTGTACATGCCCACAGGCTACCGGTATCACCAAACTGCACTGCGCGCCACCATCGCTGAGTACCTGACCGACGACGTGGATCTGCCTATGGACGGCGCAGTAGCGGTCTACATGTCCCTCGATCGTCGTCCCGGCGATCTTGACAATCGCATCAAGACCGTACTGGACGTCTTGGCTGGTCTGATCTACCGCGACGACTCCCAGGTCGAGCAGATCACAGCCGTGATCGGCCGTGCGGAGGGAACGTACTTGCGGGTCGGGCCGGTGGATTCCGGAGAAGTGCTGGATTCCGGAGAAGTGGGTGTTTCAACAATCCTGACTGCAGTCTCAAAGGTGTGGCTCGTACCCGTCGAGGGCCTTAGCGGCCCGTCACGCGCCATCCATTACTGTGAGGCAAGACATGCAGCCGCACTGCTACTCCGAGAGATCGCGGGATTGCGGATCTCCGAGATAGCCAAGCTGCTCAACCGCGATCGAGCGTCAATACGGGGAGGCATTGCGAGAGCGCAACGGGCGACCGGCCCGTTCGCGGCACGTATAGAACTCGTACGTGAGCTACTAAGGAGCTAAGGAGCCGAACATGACCAACACACCGGAGCACGATCCCAGGCAGAACGTCATCGAGTTATTGGTCCGCAGTCGCGACCAAATCATGGATGCGTTCAAACCTCATTTAGGAACGATCGAGAGCACAATCAGTGCGCTGCAAAACGCACTCGAGCTCATTATCCAACTAGCAGCTCTGGTCCGGCAGGAGCGGCGGTCCAAGGATCCATCCCGCGTCTACCAGGAGTACTTGTTCGTGACCGACAAACTCACACGGCTCATGGCAGACGTGGAGACCTACGTCGAGGCCCTCTACGTCGCGTGGAAGGAGATTATGGGCCGCGTCGACAAGACGATCGAAAGCGACCCGAGATACGTGCGAGCTGTAGCGGATTACGACGCATGGCCGGACAGCTCACTCAATTGATTCGTAAGCTGCTGCGCTCGCTCTACCGGTTTGTGCGTCCGAATACGCCAAACCGAGAGATGCGGGAATATGAGGACTACCTCTCTGCCCTGGCCCGCATCACGGGCAATTACGACATCTGCCCAGGTCGTGGGTTGCTGATGGAGGACCTCGGTATCACACGAGAAAGGAGGGCTGATGAGAGTGCACATCGCAGGGTATCTCGGCGCTGACCCAGAGCTCCGAATCACGCCGCAAGGCGTCCCCGTCTGCAGTTTTCGGATTGCCGAGAACATTCGGCGCCGTAACGAAGAAGGGGCCGACTATTGGGAAGTCCAATGGTGGGACATCCGAGTATGGGGCTCCGACGCCGTCCATGTCGCTGAGACACTCAAGAAGGGGTACCGCGTGATGGTAGACGGTGACCTGCGAGTCGAGCGCTGGAAAGACCGGGACGGTAACACGCGCTACAGCAATCGTATCTACGCGAGCGAAGTTGCAGCTTCGCTCCGTCGACAACAGGTGCAAGTTGACCGGGTTGAGGCATCTCAGGACGCAGAAGAGGATGACGAAGACCAGTAGTCCTCGATCCGTCGTACGCTGCCGCGTTTGGTCGCCAGCTTGCGCTCGTAGTTGCGCAGGCGGCGAAACTGCGTAGCGCGGTCGACTCCAGCAGGTGTCATGTACGCTCGTTCCAGCAGCGTGACGTACCGACTCAGCACCGCGCGCGGGAACAGGTGCTCCTCCGACTCAGGAACGTGTTCGCGGTATCTTTGCCGCGCTTCTTGCGGGATTTTCTCCAGGCGGTCCGACAAAGGTGGCCGAAAATGGGCCGAATCGGCCTCTCGTAAATGGCTCTGTGACCAAATCATCACGACTGGCTCCGAACGCGTCGTGTCCGGCCCGTTCTGGAGCGGATCCGGGATTTTGCCTGTTTACGGACCCGGATTCGGATCCGCAGTTTCGGTGTTTTCCGCCGTCTGCCGGCCGAGACGCGGCGGGTGGCCCGAGCTGGGATCCGTACAAGCCGTTTCTCCCGCGATCTGGCTCTTCGAGCGGCTTTTCTAAGCCCAGCCGCAGGCTCGACATACGGCACAGGAAGCTCTCCCCGCGCCTGCTTCCTGCGAATCTCAGCCCGTCGCTTTGCTTTCTCTCGCGCTTGGATGATCCCCAGCTCGCGCTCGGTGATCTCCGGGGGTGTGCGTAATCCCAACAGCAAGGAGGCGATCTGCCGATCGGTCTGCCCACCCCGCATCGATGGCTGAGATACCAGTTGCGGCACCCGGCTCAGCCCTGGGACGAGCTGTTCTACCGCATAGGCCAACCACGCTGGCAATGCCTCGGTGAAGGAGAAGATCGGTCGGCCCTCGCGGTCATATCCGACCTTCACGCGGCGCTTGGGCAAAGGCAGAGCACGCAGCAGCGGTCCTGCTTCCACGTTACCTTCGAGCTTTCTACCGGTCCGGAACTCTCGCCCGGTTAGCAGCTCAGCGAGTGTCACGGCCGGCCCAGAGACAACTCCCATGGTGTACTTACGAAGCGTCTGACCAGCTGGCGAGACTCCGTAGAAGATCGAACGCTGCTTCTCCTCTTCCGAGAGGTCCCGCATCGTCAGATATATCGAGTCCATGACGGAGAAGAGTCGGGACAAGTCCGCTGCTGGCTCATCAACGGGGATCATCCCTGTGGTGTACAAAGCCCACGGAGATACCATCTGCTGTTGTTCTTGGGTCGTCGTCATGTCAAAGACTCGCGCCTCGGCTTCATACAGCGCTGTGTAGACTGCTGGATTCCGCAGCCAGACGCCGAACTGGAGGGCGAGGTTCTTGCGCACCCAGGTGTAGAACGGCGCAACAGTGCGCCGGAAGACTCGCTCATACTGGCTGAGCTCGTCATAGTCGAAGAGGTAGTCACGCACTACATCCGCGGCAGCCTCGGCCATCATCTTGAACCGCTTCGGCTGTTCCGCCGCGATCCGTGTTACCTCGGCGAGCTTCGCCGCATCATCAACACCTTCGACCTGCTCCAGCAGCGCACGACGGAATAGCGCATACCGCGTCACATTGTTCTGGACTGCGCCCAGGCGAACACCTGGGAACCACGGCTCCCTCGATAGGTTCTCAGCTAGACGCTGCATACCCTTTGGGGCATCAGGCCCACCAGCGAGTGACTCCAGCCACTCGCGCGTCTCGCGGAAAAGCTGACGAGGTCGGCCAACGCGCATCTGCGCATCGAAGAGATCCAACGCCCACACGGGCTCGGTCGCAGTTGCGACGAAGTTCCGCCCCGAAAGCGATGCCATCCGCTCCGGCACGACACCGCTCACGTACGCCGCGTGATAAATGAGTGACTCATCCAAAGGCAGCGCCTCATCGCCCACACCGAGCATTTCGCCAATTGTCGGCCTCCACAGCCGACGCCTGCGCTGTTTCGCCGCGAGGTAGATGGCCGCGACGATATCGCTGAAGACCTTGCGCATATCGCCACCGTAGGCCGGTGACATCAGCATGAGCCGTATGTCCGAGTACATGTTCCGGAGGTGGTATCCGGTGAAGGGCAGAAGCAGCACGCGTGACCATATCGCACGAAGCGTCCCAAGGACCTCGGCGAACTGGACTACGACCTTGGGGTGAGTGCGAAAGACGCCAAGGACATACTCCACAGCAGGGACTGCCGCAGGATCGATCCACAGAGTCCCCAAGTTCACGCCCCGCCACGCGGGCGCAGTGACCGTACGACCGAGCGATTTCACCACATCGGCCACGGTCAAGGGCTCCTCGCCAAATGAGACCGCGTGTATCGCGTCACGATTCAGCGTGATCAGCCGCTCTCCAGTCGCGGGCGACTTCAGCTCATGTAGCGTGTCGAAGAGCGCCTTCTCACGCACATCCCGCAGAATCGAGCGCGCGTAGCGCTCAAAGGACTCGACCGCGTCAATCTTGAGGGCCACCTTTCCGAAATGCAGCGTGTTCCCAAACATCGAGTAGTACTCATCGGCTTGCTCGAGTGGAGACATAGCCTCAACCGCATCATCTCCGAGCTGCTCGCGCAGGCGACGCTCAATCTCCTCCCTCAGTGGCCCCAGACGTCGTGGCTGGCCAGTCCTCGGGACGAGCCGATATGCAGGCAGGAAGGGCTTCCCAACCGTTCTGGTAGTCGGAGCCACCTCGTCCAAGATGTCGACGACCCGGTGGTAGAAGAACTCCTGTCGCTCAATGTTCGGAAACCGACTGTGGAGGACGTCCCAGTACTCGTCGAAGCTCGAGCGTAGGACCGCATAGGAGTGCCGCAGCATCTCAGCGAGGATCGTATCCCCGCGATCGCGCAGCGACTGCACCATCCGCTCTACGACCTCGGGAGGAGAGTCCAGCGCGACACCTACCAGGAACCGCATCCTCTCGCCCTCTTTGGTTGGCGAGTAGATAGCGCGGGGTAGACGGAACCACACCTCAGATGCGATGTTCTCGAGACGGGCTGCCTCACGCTGGCTGGCATTGATGGCGCGCTGGATGATCCAGCCGTCCAAGAGCGAGGTGTCGAAACCAATGTTGAAGTCGACCATTGCCCGCCGGCGCATGTCGTACTTGGCTTCCATCGTCGGCGCAATGATCGATACCAGCTTCAGTAGGTAGTAGTACTGCTTCAACAGAAACAGCCCGAGGGGACTGCTAACACGGAATCGGAAGACCCCGAGACGATGCTCAGGGTGTTCAGCATCGAAAGCCAGCCCCGCTTCAGAGGCCGCTTTGTCACCGGCTCTGCGAGCCTCTTCCTCGGCAGACGGCTTTCGAGAGAAGAGCTCTCCCTGCTCACCCCGTGCGTCCTCCGGACCAAAGCCTCCTCCCGGTGGGCCTTCTTCGGGTGGTCCTGGTGGAGGTCCAGGCGGACCCTTCGGCGGACCACCCGGAGGACCTGCGCCTCCAACTTGAGGTACGTATCGCTCCCGTACCTCTTGCTCCGCCCTCTGCCGGGCTTCCTCCACTACCTTTTCTCGCTCTTGCCAAGCCCGGCCAAGCTTGATTCCTTCGGGCCAGGCCTTATACGGGTCAAAGATGACCGTGTGAGACGGAACGCCAAACGGCCAGTGCTTAAGAACCAGCGCTCGGTTCTCGTGCTGGAACCAGCCTCGCTTGAGGAGCTTGCGGTCCCGTGTGGTCAGAGACTCGACGAAGGCGCGGACATACTCCTCGTCGAAGCCGCGCTCGACCTGACGACGAATCCAGCGCTCGCGATAGGGACCAGGGTCGACCCACCGGAAGTCGTCCTCGGGGAGGTAGTCCAGCAGTGTACGCCCGGGACTTCTGGTCGCCTCGGAAAGCAACGTCAAGAACCTGCCCTTCTGCTGTTGTAGCAGCGCGATCGTCTGATCGATCTCTTCCATGAGCTTCAAGGCACTCCCATAGGTCACAGCCATATCCCGCGCGTTCACTATCGCAGCTGCTTTGGGCAGGAGATTCGCGCGGACCATCGTGACGATGTCAGGATCGGCGAACGCGTGATACATTCGGAACACGTCGGCTACGCGCTCTGCAGACTCAAGCGTCATCGCGAAGAGGCCCTTTAGCTCATCGACGGCCTCGGGGTTCTTGATCTGCGCGTCATAGGCGGTGATCAGGTCCTCAAGCGAATTCCGGAGCCTTCTTAGGACCGTGATCTCAGCGTCATAGGTACCATCAATCACGCGCACCAGACGCCGGTGCACAGCGTCCATCTCCGCTACGCCGAAACCGGAGACCGCCGCTTTCTCTGCAGCTTTCGCCAGCCTTGTCGCGGCCTTCTCTGTGAACTCGATGCTGCGCTCAAGCTGACGGTCGATGGATCGTCCCGCCAACCGGCGAAGCATCCTCGTAATCTCGCGCTCGATGTCGACAGCAACACCTGCGTGTGAGACTGGCTTGGTCATCGCATACCGGAGTCGCGCGAATGCCTTACCGATGACGCGTCGATCTCCGACATCGGTCACCAGGTCATACGCGATCTTCTCGGCGTCATTCAGCCAACGCCGATACAGCGAGAGGAACTTCTCGCCCTCCTTACCCGTGAGCAGGGCTTTGAGAGGCTTATCACTCAATGTCGAATAGATCTTCGGATACTCCGAGAGCAGACGCATCACCTTAGGATGCGCCTCGAGTACCTCGATTGGCTGGGTCTGGAAGTACTCAAATAGCCCTCGCACCAAACGTGCGGTGTCGTCTAGGAGATCCGAAGTTACGGCAACGTCGTTCTCGATGATCGTTATCTTTGTCTGGAGACCCTCGAGCTCGTCCAACCTCTCAATCAGTCGCTTCCATAACAGCTCAGAGCGCTCAGTACGCAGCCTGGCTTGAGGAGCGACCACCTCTATGCGAGCCCTAGGTGAGATTGTGTTCCAGAGCGCCGCACGTGCCTGTTCTACCTGGAACTTCGCGGCCTGGTACTGTCGTGAGAGGTTCTCAGAGAGTTCTCGGGAACTGTCAATAGCGGTCTGAAGACGCTCATGGACCGTGGAGTCCGCAGCATCAAGCAAACCGACGATGCGCGCTTCGATCTCATCGATATCCCCAGCCTTGACGCCCTTCTCGACGAGTCGACGAGAGGACGCGACGATGCGGTTTACCAAGGTTCGCACATCACGGGTGAACACAACCGTGTCCGCGACCCGAGATAGACGCTTGGCAAGGTCACCAAGGACCTGACGCGTCACAGGCTCGAAAGCTTCGGAAAGCGTACGGGCGCTGTTGGCCATCTTTATAAGACGTGTTGTGATTTCGCCGGCAACGTCGTGTTTGGTCACTGCAAACTGCGCTACGTTGTCGATCAGCTTCGATAGATCAAGAAGCTCGTCGAGTTTCGCCATCTTCTCGGGCCCAAGACGCTTGGCAATTCGGCCAAGCTCGACCGCCAGCTTCTCTCCCCGAGAAGGCGAGGCGAAGATTACGTTCCCCACACGGGCAACCGTGACAGCTTCGGCCAGACCTGCGTTGATCTTTTCTACATCCTCCCCCTGCCGAACCGTCACACGGCGAGGCAGCGAATCAAGGAATTCCTGAATGTCATCGGGAATCGGAGTCTTTACGAGCTCATCGATAGACAGCGTCTTGACCCGATCTACGGCATCCTTGATCGTTGCTAGGTTGTCTGCAAGCTGCCTTTCAACGCCCAGTAACTCGCGGTAGTAGTTGAGGTAACTCAGCTGATCGTCACTAAGGAGACGACCTAGCTGCTGGTCGTCATAGCGCTCAAGAACCTTTTTCGCGGATCTCCATTTGACACGGTACTTAGCTGCTGGAGTGACGGTCTGGTCAGCGTATCGAAATGCTCGCACATACCCCGGTCTACCCTTCTCTGCAAAGAAATTGGGAAACTGCCTGTTGAAATCTCGAAGGAGACGACGCATCTCAGTAAGACGCTTACGCACACTCCGATGAATGTCAGTCATCTCTTGTGTGTTAGCCCGAAGGCCATCGATCAAACGACGACGGCGTACCTCGGCCAGAATCTGAGGAGGAGAGCCCGTGAGCTTGTGCTTGACGATATTCTCTCTGGGGACGCGGCGGACCACATCCTCCAGGAACAGGTTCCGGAATGCCGAGGTGAGGAACTCAGGGTCCGCCACATCAAAGTCGAAGGTTGGAACGATCGGTTCAATGCCCAGCTTTGATATCCGCCGCATCGTACGGATTCGAGTTGTTGGGCTGAGAACAGTCCGCCCCCAAACCGTGGTATCGCCGATGAGCGGCTCAAGCGCCTCCCCAAGAAGCAACGTCAGCTGGTTCTTCAGGTTGTCAGCGCGTCTTTGGGTTATTCCCAGAGCAGAGGCTATGTCTTGAGGGTCGATCTTCCCAAGGCGAACCAGACGCGCCTCGACCTCCGCTGAGTATCTGACTGCTTGCCGAAGGTCTTCCGTCGAGGCAATTACGCCACGAGCGATCAGATCAGCGTAGTTCTCAGGGAGTTGAGACGTGACACGCAAGGCCTTACGCAGTTGGGACTTGGTGGCCTTGTCAAAGTGCACACGTCGGAGCAGGTCGCCCTCGTGACGTGTCCCATCTGGGCTTCGAACGATCAGCTGAGGCGGCTTGCCCTTTTGAAAATTGACACCAAGGATTTTCCAACCTCTGCCCAGGCGGTTGTCTAGAACCTCCTGACCAAGCGTGAGTACCTGACCACCAGGTGTGTTCCACACCGCGACACCATGATTGACCAAATCCTCCAGCTTCTGTACTTCGCGACCGAAGGCCAGGCCGAAGTATCGTTCCAGCATCAGCTTTAGGCTGGTGAGACGGTCGGTATATGACGCGTCCGGCTTCGCCAAAACGCGACGCGCCGCCTCAACACTCGTGTTGATCGCCTGCCTGTCTGGGTGTCCCTCAATGAGAGCAACGATGCGCTCCTTCAACCGCTGGCCTAAGAGGTTGTAAAAACTGGGACCCTGCTTACCTCCAGCAATGAACTGTGCAACCGCATCACTCCAGGCCTGAGGGTTGTCAACATTTGCCGGTGTAAAGAGTAAGTGGTTCCAGGTCTGGTAGTGCTCGCGGAAGACATTAGCGATATCGCCAACGATAGATGTACTCAGATCGCTGACGTACTTAGACGTAGTCGCGATGACCTGTTGACTACCGACGAGCCGGAAAAGGTCATCTGAGACCTCATCCGCTATGCCTGCACGTCTCGCATAGGATTCTTCAGCTGCTCTTGCAGCTTTTACTTTGCCCGCGAGCTTCTCGGCTTCCTTGATTGCCTTCTCCGCCTCGCGCTGAGCAACGCGAACTTCCTTTTCCACATCGCGAAGAGCTCGACGAGCTGCTTGACCTGCGGCACGTCGGTGTTCTTGGAGCTGTCGGTAAAGGTTGCGGTAGTCCAACACCTCCTCGAACTGTCGGCGAAGGGATCGGACATGGCTGGGCCGTAAGTGCTTGGCCGTATCCAGGTAGCTGAAGATCTGCCGTTTGGCTTCATTCAGCGCCTGAAGGGTGGCGGAGTTGACCCTTATTGGTGCTGTCGCTGCCGTGCTCAGGAGGAGATCGCCATAGTTCTGTACGACCGTTGAGCCGAAGTGGCGGCGCATCGGCTCCAGCAGGTCGAGGAAGATCCGGTCGCCCTCAGCTGAGCGAACTATCGGAGTGAGGATCTCCTCACGGAAGTACCGATCAGCAAAGTTGGCGTAGGCCCTCAGTGCAAGCTGAGCTCGTGCCGCAGCCTCGCGCTGAAGATCTTGATGCAATCGGCGCAAAGTCTCGTCAATGACGCCCGCTGAGACCCTCCCCTCCGAGAACTGCTGAAGGATTCGACGAGTAGCAGCACGTACGGAGGATGCGAGCTCTTCGTCCAAGCTCGCCCATATATGCTCTGGACCAGGAATCTTGTATTTCCCCTGGATAGCGCGGTTGACTTCGAAGACGCGGCTCATGAAGATGTCGTAGGCTTCCCTGACATTCCTATTCGCCTCAAAAAGCTCAGCAGCTCGCGCAGAACGCCAGCGACTCGCTTCGGTAGGCCCAACCTCGAGTACTTCCTGTGCTCCGAGCGGGCCGTCAGTATCGAGCCGGTCCTTGAGCAACCTGTGACCAGGACCGTAGGGGCTGGCGTCATTGATCGCTCGGAAATGCTCGCGAGCGGTGATGAATCTCTGCGTCGCATCCGGATCGTCATACAGCGAGATGGGCTGATGGCCTGGATCGACACCCAGAACGCGAGACTCGTCGATCGGAGGCGGGGGAGGCTCTCCTAGTCGCGGTTGGACCGGAGGAGGAGGTTTCGGCCCAAAACTCGAGGGTCGCTGATCCGGCGGAGGCAATAACTGCTTAGGATCGAGGTCAGCATCGATCTCGCGGCGAAAAGTCCGGGCCGCACGAAAGCTGTCAGCGATGGCGTCACTGCTCTCCTGTGCAGCTTCCTGGATAAGCCGAGCAGTAGTCTGCTCACCAACCTGACTAGCCTCAACAGCCTTGCCCTGAATGCCCCCAAGTGCACGAGCGCCCTTCGCACCAACACTGGAGCCGAGCCAAAAAAAGGGATCTGTGAGGATATCGACACCGAACGTCGAGATGCCATCGACCCATGTGCCGAGAGTCTCCCGCTCCTTGTTGGGCCCAGCAACGGCCTTACCCAGGTTGTCTCCCACCCAGTCCCCAAGGCTCGAGACTCCAGGCTGATGAAAGTCGCCGACCGTGATGGCCTCGACCTTCTCTTGATACCGCTTCATTGGCTCGATGACCTCCCAACCCCGGTAGCCAGACAGCTCATGGACCTTGTCCAATACTGTCTGGTAGTAATTCGACAAAGCGTTGTTTAGGGCATTTCCAACAACGTTCCCAGCTGCCGCGCCAACCGCCGCACCCACAGGACCGCCAGCAGCACCAAGAACCGCTCCTCCAAAAAAAGTACCCCACTGCACAACGTTATGGGCCAAGCCCTGGGCGAAAATCCCCAACCTGGCACCAAAGGGCTTTGGTTCGCCGCCGAAGGTCTCGCGAAGCCAAGTACCGGTCTGAAGCTGAGCGCTGCCAAACAGGAAAGTGGCGGTCCTTCCCAAGCCGGTGATCGCCCGCTTCCACAATGGCGGCTTTGGCGGCTTTAGCTCGGGAAGCAGGTGAGCGGGAACACCCTCCGCAATGGGACGACGGATTAGCGACGGGATCGCCGGACCACCACGAGATACGTCTATCGGAGGAGTGGCGGGAAGAGATGTATCAGCTGCGTAGCTCTGCGATGGTTCTGCAGCAGCCATGACCCAGCCTCAGATTACGGCTGCTGTTGAGGCTGTTGAGGACGAATGACCAGGTTCGCAAAGTGGTCATCAAGGCCGATTGTGCCTTCCGCAGCCAGATAAGCCCGATAGGCAGTCTCCAGTGCCGCCTTGACCTCGGGATGGACTGCTGGGTCATTCAGAATCGGGTCGAGATACTGCCGCTTCAAGTCCTCGTAGAACTGAGGCGGCCGCTTCGGCCCCGATGCAGCGTCAAATGCGACGATCGCCCCTCGCGCCTTCTCATACGACGGGTAGAATGAGGCCTCCCGCCGCGCCTGCTCGAGACGAAGGTCGTTCATCTCCACTTCTTGTTCAATGAGCCGCCTGCGAAGCGGATCCTGTTCGAGCTGCGCCTGGTACTCCAGCTGCGCTTTCTGGGCATAGAGATTGGCGAGCGCCAGTTGCTGCTGCATCTGTAGCTCAGCCAGACGCTGCTGGGCAGCCGTCGCAAGTCGACCGCTCTCACGCTGAGCGTACAGATTGTATGCACCTGCCATGGCTCGCAGATACTCATCCATGGCTTGGCGCTGTGTCATGCCCCGGTCGTGGTAAGCAGACGCAAGCGACTCGACAAGCTGACGGTAGCCCCCACCCTCACGACCGAGAGCTTCGAGGCCACCCTGGGCACTCACACCTGGGAGAGGTCCTTCGTAGGCAATCGTCTCTCCTGGTCCCGGGGGCGGCTCGTGCTCGCCTCTGACCTGATAGTTGAAGCCGCCACCAGTGGGGGAGCCACCCTCACCACCAAAGAGCTCGATCGGAATCCCCTCACCATATTGGGCGATATACTGCTTGGTATACTCATCGACTTTCTCCGCCTCAGATCGAGGAGCCGATCGCTGCCCTTCAGGCCCGGTAGGCGGCTGTCCACCCTCTTCCTTCTGGACCCGCTGAGCAAGGCGCTCTCGCTGCGCCGTCATCGGGTCCGCCAGAGCTGCCGCACGAGCAAGCTCTCCTTTGTAGCCCTCGAGCATCTGGGCGATCTCATCGCGTGAGGCACCATATGCAGCAAGCCCCTTAGCGAGAGCCTCCTCTGAGAATCCCATTACATCGCCGTGCTCCGCCCCAAAGTAGCGCGCTCCCTCCTCGATGTACTGACGCTGAGCGCCGAGAGCTTGGCGCAATGCATTCTGAATTGCGCGGCGACGAGCTTCGAAACCCCTGCGAATTTCCGCTTCCGCCAATCCAATGTCGAAAGTTGGTGGTGACCACGGCGCCATTCCTCCACCACCAGCACCATCAGCACCATCAACACTGTACCCCCCGCTCCCGCCTGGTTCTACACCAGGAGCTGTAAACGACGCTGTGGCTGCTAGCCCAGAACCGTTACGTGGGTGAATGTACCTATAGACTGCATAGGGAGGAAAAGCAAGGCCTAAGACCCAGTCCCGGAACGATGGCATCAGCGGAACATCTCGTACAACTCGCCTACACGTTGTCCATAAGTGTTCAGCAACGCCCGGATCGATTGATCAGACAGACCGTACCGCTGCTTCAAGATGTCGTGGATCGCAGCAGCGGTGGTCGTCCCCATCGCCTCTAAGATATCGGCTTTCTGGCGCGCGACGTCCTTGAAGAAGTCGGCCAGCGAGGAGAGGTATTGCCCAGAGGACGCCATACCTGCAGCAGCTTGTGCGCCCTCCAGTTGGCGCCTTGGCATCCACTCATCCTCAGTTATGCGGCGGAGCTGCTCCTGTAGTCGGGCGCGGCGTTCCCTCGCAAGTTGCTCAGCCTCCGCCGCAGCGAAGTAGAAGTTCCGACGAGCAGGCTCATACTCAAAGCTGAACTCAGGCCCGAACCTCGCCCCATATCGCGGGGCTGCTCGTCCGGTCCCGTAGTAGCTCGGAAAGAGACGGTTCGCCATCTACAGCTTGTTCGGATCTTGGCGGTAGTAGTCGACTTCGATCGCCTCGAGCCGGAAGCCCTGGTTGTCACCATTCGCGCCCGCTCCAGAATTCGAGTACTCGACCCGGATGCCTAGATACCGGAACGGAGGCCCAGGGAACCGACCGCGGCGCGGCGTGCCATCGAGTCGCCAGTCGAGGCTCGAGGTCGACTCCTCCTGGTTGTTAGTATACACCGGCTGCCACGCACCACCATCGAATCGCACGTAGACCCGGTAGTTCGTCGTCATCGACCCGAATGGGAAAGTCGGGTATGCCTTGATACGAAGTTCAGACAACCACTTAAACCCTGGGTAGCCAAAATCCATGTCTCCAGTTTCGAAGTAATGGGTGGCTGGATTGAGCGTACTTGGCCTGTTGAACATACCGACCGAGGGCAAGGTCGCCCAGTCCTGGAACAACAGATAGTGGGGAGCGGCGTCAGTTGGCTTGTTGGCGACCATCATCAAGCGACCCCAGTTGACGTCGCGGAAGAAGAACGCTCGCCGGTCAATGTTGCCATCAGGGTGGATATCCACCGCCGGCGGCAGATATGCGCTCCTGCCCCAGGCCCCGATGGCGGCGTTGACCACAAAGCCGTAGTCGCCCTCGAGCCGGAAATCCTGGGCGAACTGGTTCCTGTCCCAAGTGTAGAACTGCGGTTGCTTGGCAATCTGGCGCAGGTACACAAAGTCATGTACCGAGCCCATAGAGTAGAACTCAGGGTTGTCTTGCGACTCCTGGCGACGCCTCAAGATTGGCCCTGACAGGAGCTCTGGGCTCGCACCGAAGGCCGGAAGCCGGTAGACCTCATTCTCGAATGTCAGGAACACAACGCCGCCGGGATCCTCCGGATGCGTCGCAGCTGCGATTCCCAGTAGCGGGATACTCGGCCAAAGAGGCTGCAGCGAAAGATTCCGCGGCGGATAGCCCCGAATCATGAACGTCTGGCCACCCCCACAAATGATGACTCCGTCCAGGCCGACCTTTACACCGCCCCAGAAGCCCACTTTCGTGTCAGCCTCGCCCGAGGGCTCTTCGGATAGCGCGTTGATAAACGAATCGTCATAAAATGTTCGCCCGTCGTTCACTTCTGAGTAACGGATCAGGCGATAGTTCACCACCCAGATCCGCGACTGGTGGACGAACAGACCTCCGCCTTCGACATCCCCAACGGTCGAGCCCGACCGGGTCTTGACTACAATCTTCGCCCCGACGCCGGTTGTGTTAACCTCGCGCAGCCCAATCTGAGAACTCGCTTGAGAGATGAAGAAGCGATCATTCAGCGATGCAAACGAAATTGTCCGAAGGTTAGTCGCGGGGTTCTGCAGCACTAAGGACGTATTCGTTGCCCACGTGGTGCCCTGCCGAGGCAAGTAATACAACTGCAGCACATTTGCCGCTAAGTCATGAAGTGCCAGCCAAAGCTCACCAGCGTAGTTCCCCAGCGCGTCCCACACGTCGTAGTTGACACCGGCGCCAACCACACGGTACCGGCTTGGCAAGCCCTGCGAAGGCATCGGGAACCACGCTGGCTCAGTGCGAATCTTGCCCGTCCGGTCGATGACAAACCCAACCGCGTCGGCCAGGGCATTCAGCCCAATCTGCCGACGGTCCAGCACCGTCACCAGGCCACCTGACCAATCAGTCAGCACAGCCGTCGCGTGATGTGGAGAACTTGGCCGCCGGACTATCTCGGTCATAGCTCAGCGATCGTACGGAGGTACAGACATCGGCATCTTCAAGGCCCACCACGACAATGTGAATTCGATCGTAGGGACAGTATACGGCCAGTTTGTCTTGTACACCGGCAACACACCATAGCCATCCCAAAGAAGAACCCGCTCGAGTGCAACAGCTCCCCTTAGTGTCATAGCTCCCTGACCTGCCGGAATCTCGGAACTCACCACCAAGTCAGTGTGAGTCTCGATACGAGCTGTCGCGTCAACTGTTGAGCCAGATGAGTTTGCAAATAAACCAACTGGAACATATGCAGCGTAGTCGCCTGGTGGCCTTTTGATCCAATGGGCAAATTTAGGTATTGGTTCGACTGTAACGTAGAACTGCCATTGCTCATATTGTCCTTCAAGGTCACCAGTCAGGATAGTGCCAGAAATATGAACATCCGTTACGAAGAAGCACCAATACTCGCCAGGAGGCATTGGCTTTGCAGTCGGGTCATCTGCTGAACGCACAACATAGGTCTCACGAGTATCTCCCCCAACCCAGCCACTCGGTGTCCAAACGAGTGGACCACCTGCAACTGCTCCCTGATACCAATCGGCACCCAGGGGGCGAATAAGCTTTCGTACTCCATCCGGCGAACGACCAGCCTCTAAGATTGCAGCCCCATTCGTGTAATTAATGTCCCCTAGTGACGGTTCAATTCCGTCACCATCGGTAGAGCCAAATAAGCGTATGCTTCTCGCGTTGTACCCAAGATCAAAGTCGATGTCGTGCAGATATCCGAGGATTTCGCGCTTTGTGTGATCCTTGTATACCGGGATCCGGTTCATAGCGCGGTACCCTCCCGCCACGTCAAGTTGTACAGATAGGTCATCTTAATCGAAGCATTAATCTCTGTGCGACCCCAAGTGCCATACACTTTGACTGGGTTACCGCTCTCATCAAGTTTCCAGTAGCTACCAAAGAACCCAGCACCAAGGATGGTCATCGTTACCTTGTACACAGGCTCGCCAGGTTGTAAATCCCGCGGCACTACTAAACCTAGCGGAAGCCATACATGCCGACGACCTGCAGGACGGGCACCGTGACTCTGGGCGGCGTACAGCGAGGATGTCTCGACAACTCGTATCGCAGATAAGAACCCACCCCAGAACGTGCAGCCTGACTCAGCAGTGAAGTTCAAAATCGCCCTACCAGTGCGGTAGCTCATCTCACCAGATCTTGCGGAATACACCGTGAGCGGGACATCTGCAGCATAGAATTCGACAAATACAAGCGCCAGATACATACCAGCAGGCAGATCACATTCAGCACCTGCGGCGGGTGTAAAAGCAGCTACGCTGTCCGCGTATTCTGGCTGTAGAATGGCCGAGGGTGGATTCACGTCCCAGTTGACCCTATACCTAGTATTAACGGAAGCGCCAGGACGAAGATCCCAAATCCCAACATCCCCGGACCTCAAAGCAATACGCTCAGGCTCGCCAGGAAACGACACCACCGCAACTGTTGCTTGCTTTGGAGGATTCATCCGATAAACCGTGCCACTAGCTTCATCTCTCCGTTCATAGGTAATTCCACTTCCCAGAGGTACGACTCTAGTAAGCGGCTGTGATGGGGTGACAGTTTTGTCCCAGCGTTCCCGCATGCGGTATTCTGCCGCCAAACTTATTGGGCTCAGTAGTCGTTCAGGCGGAGCGATCACATCAAGACGCCACGGCATCGCTCCCTGAAAATCCTTCAGGTCAAGGTAGCCCTGCATCTTGGGCCGACCTTCCTCGTCGAAAACCTGAATCAGCTTCATGACGCGGCCATCGGCATACGTACAAAGGTCATAAGCAGACTTTGAAGTCGCTCAACAGATACCGTAAAGACTGACCCCGGTGTTTTGTCTGCATCCACAGACATCACGAACGTGTACCGGGATTCCACTGGGTAGTCAGCCCCACCCTCTAGAGGACTAGAACGATCTCCCTCACTAACACTCGGCAGCCTCGTAGGAGAAAACCACCAGGTGATACCCGGCGCACTCAAAACCTGCAGCGATCCATACCGCAGGTAACGAGCAACGGTGAATACCAGATAATTTCCCTGCGCCAGGGCTTTGGGCTCTCCATCACCTGCAATAGGTGTGATTGAGACGTCCCCAGTGAAAGGAAACTCATAATCGGCCTGAAAAAAATAAACCTCCGGCGTTTCCGCCGTGAGCATCAACCGATGCGAGTCAAGAGTTTCGACTGCGATGTGATCACCTTTGCTAGGACGCCGCTCGATTTCCCAACCACTCGCTGTCTTCTTGTAGAACAAATCACCGCTAGGGAGTCGAGCTCGTGAGAGGCCAGGACCGAAAGGCGAGAACTCCTCAAGAACGACATAAGGTCCGATTTCGCCACCAACCCCAGCTAGCTGAAGCTCGACGCGAGGGAGGACGCGGCGAATATCCTCGTCGTCAACGTAACCAAGAATCTTCTTCTTGCCAGGATCCTCATAGATGGGGATCAGCATTCAAATCGAGCGCCCCTTCAAGACTTTCCGTTCGGAGCGGTACCACGACTCGCGGCGCATCACGTGATACTGAGCTCGACGAGCCTTCTCAAAAGCGAGCTCGATTAGATGATTCCGGGGCTGGGTGTCCGTTGCCTCATAGACGTATGCGAGCGCTAAGTCAAGGGCCGGCTCCCGAAAGTCAGTGACAAGGAACACCTGGTCAGCATCAAGCGTCAAGGTCGGGTGCTCATAAGCTCCGTAGATGTGCAAAGTTCCATCCATCGCTGGGGTTGGCCAGACAATGATGGAAGCTGAAGGTGCCGGCCCAGCCCCCATACTGCGAGACCAAACAGCGTACTGTGGTATTCCTCTGGTCGGGTTTGCGGCATTGATCTGCGGCAGGAAATCCCCTCCGGCAAGCTGCAGATCATAGACGACGTTCGAGTTCGGCAGCGCAAACCGAACCCAAGCAAGCTCAACGAGGTAGAAGACGAAACCTCCGTCCGAGTGTGCTGCCGCAACGCTTGAGGTACCTTGAGTGATAGCGACCGTCCTTAGGAAGGGAACGGCCATGAACTGATTCGAAAGGACCTTGAGAGCCTGGTTACACGCTGCGTTGAGCCGAGCTGTCGGGTGAGCAGTCGCTAGATCATCAATCTCCAGCAGGCGGAGATGTAGCTGGCTGCGGAATTCTCCAAGGGTCGAGAACATACATTACTCTGTCGACTCGTACTCGCCCATGGAACTGGAGCGACCCCTCCGCGAGGATCTCGCCTTGGCCAGCTCCTCCAACTTCTGCTCGAGATCAGAAATGCGATCACTGAAGGTCTGGGTCTGCCGGCTAGGCGGGTCCTCTTCGTGGTAAATGGGCCACGGCCAATCCAGCACAGCTTCCGTCGAGGGATCGATCACCTCCAAACGCGGAAGCGACCTAGACCGTGGCAAATACTGGGAAGCCAGAGCCTCCAAGCCCGCCGATCGAGCCTGGTGATAGCGCTGCAGGTCTTCGACTGCCACGGGAGCTTCCATGCAGCCGAGCCGGGCAAGAGCGACAATCCTCTGGTGTTGGCGAAATGCTCCAGTTGACCAAGGATCACCGAGGTTGTCGTAGACCTGGCCGAGCGTCATCTCTCTCGTCTCGCCAGGCTCGATGCGTATCTCCAGCCCGTCCTCGTCGTAGAGCACAGCAGCTTCATCACCCAGATTGCGCACTTTCACGCGCTGGGAGCGGAAGCGCCTGATCTGGGTATCCTCATCCTGCCCAGTGTAGAAGTCCACGAGCGAACGCGGCTGGATAGCCATATTACTCCTTTCAGCGAAGGCCGACGTAGCTGTCGGCCCGCAACTACGCCTCTTTGAGCCGAACGGTGGCCTTGTTGTTCGCTGCTGCCGTCAGTGCTACAGCAATGATCGTGCCAACAGCAGGAGTGGCCGGCTTAGTAAGAGCGCCTGCAGTTCCAGACGTGGCCAGCAGGTCACCTGCAGCAACCGTCCCGGTTGTATTGGCAACCACAACCGAGGGGGGTCGTGCAACGTAGACGATCTCTCCCTGCGAGGCAGCCTCTACAGCGACCCCATAGACATGTACAGAGTCCGCTGTAGTGGTGGTCGTTACCGTATTACCCTGCGTATCGGTGGGGTCGATAACGACCACATCGCCAGTAGCGATCGCGGTACCTGCGACCTTTGGCTCAACGGTCTGCTCTACAGACGCACCGAAGCCAAATAGATTCTTCGGCTCGCTCGAAAGCGTCGACCTTGGCATGTTACCTCCCTACGCTCGCTTACGACGCCGTTACCTCAGTTGCCCGGAAGTTGAGCCGCGGATTCGTGGTGTAGAAGAGTACATCGGTCACGATGAAGCTCCTCCACACCAACTGGTCGTACGAGTGCAGGAACGGCGTGACGGCGAAATCCCCACCACTGCCAAAGGCCAGCTCCCAGACCGGCGTATACAGCCCATATACCCGGCCACTCTGACACTTGGCATCCTGCAAGACGGTCGTAGTGCCGTTGATCAGGATGCCAGCGAAGCCCAGCTGGCCATACTGTGTCTCCACAGTATTGGTCGTGGTATAGAGTGTTCTTTTATTTTCAATCAGATTGTCCAGCGCCTGGTACAGCGTCGGCGTTGTGACAATCAGATTCACAGACACGCCAAGCTGGTTGATCGCGTTCAACCAGGTCTTGAGGGCCGTGATCGTCAGTGCTCCTGCGTTTGGGAACACGGCCGAATTCAGGGCGGGATATGTTGCCCGGGACAACAACCCATAGGTCCCGGTGTTGTTGACACCAGTGTCGAGTGACTCGAAGGTCGAGACACCAGCGCCCTGGAAAATCGCAGTCGCCAGGTCATCCCGCATCTGCTGCAAGGCGGGTTGCACCTGAGACGCGATGAGATCGCCAAGAGCCTCAGACCGCTGATTGGTCGCATGGATCAGCTCACGGCGAGGGAAGTCCAAGGCCGTCGCGATCGTCGACAACTGGAAGCGCATCGTCCGGACATTGTCAACGCGCTGGCCCTGGATAGGCTCCCAGCCCGTGGCCAGCCACTGACCCGACGGTCCAGGTGAGACCTGGATCGGAACGTGGAAGTACTGGCCCATCTTGTCCTTGACAGTCTGGTTGGAGGCCAGCCAAAAGGCCAGAAGAGGAAGCCGGTTGTAGACCGCGTCGACCTTTTTTGCCCGCACGACGTCTGCGACGACCACCTGGAAGGTGTTCGCAAGGTCAGGCATTTCTCCTCCTTACGCGACTAGGCGTTAGAAGTAAGCATCCCTGATCAAGGATGCCAGCTCGTCGATCTTGCCAGTCTTTTGCGACGTCTGCTGCTCTGTCGCGCTTGAGGAACCCGCTGTAGTCGCGTCGTCAACAGCCTGACGCTTACGTACTTCCCCGTTCTGACGCACGCGCTCTTGAAGAACGGGGTCCAGACGGGCGGCGAGCTCAAGCGGGTTACCATGCCGTGGTTCCCACCACCCGTCAGGAGTCAGTATAGCATACCGGTCAACAATATCGGCAATTCTGGCCCAATCCTCCTTGGAAAGCGACCCGTACTTCTCTTCAAGCTCCTTGGCGTAGCGCTGAAACTCAGCTTCGCCTTGGCGGTAGTGGCTCTCCAGCAGAGCAAGCTGTAGGGCCGCGACACGCTCATCCTGTGGACTCTTCGAGGGCTTGGGCGTCTCCGAACGGCTCTCCGGCTCCTCAGGCGTTTCTCCGAAGGAGAGAAAGTCATCCTCGGATTCGCCCTCCTCTCCCTCTTCAAGGACTGCTTGACGCCACTCCTCACTTAGCAGTGTCTTGAATGCTTCAAACCAGAGGGGATCCGCCATACGCTCGTCGATCTCACGCAACAGCGCGGCGGACTTGCGCAGCATGTCGCTATGGGTGGTCCAGAGATTGTAAGCCTCAACAACGTCTTTGTAGGAAACTCGACGATCACCGATCGGGATCGTCTCCGGCACTTCCAGGATAGGTACTGACTCGGCCTGAGCCTTTACTTCAGATTCTTGGGATATGGCCTGAGGCGTCTCTTGATCAGACGTCGCGGGAGATAGGGATTCTGACGGAGTCGTCTCTTCAGACTGAGTCCTCTCGGCAGTCTGTTCCTGGTTCTCGCTCTCTGGCGGAGTTTCAGCAGGAGCGGCTTCAGCTCCCGCGGCTGGCTCAGAACCCAGTCCGAGCGCCTCCCGAAGCTGCGCACTTAGATCATCGAGGGTCTCAGTCTCTGACATTGCGCCCTCACGAGCCTTCTTGCGATCGAGCCCGCACCAGGTAACGCATTATGTCCCTCATCAGGTCGAGGGGATTGCCGACAGCGCTCGGGCCCCGCTTGATATCGTCAACAAGCCGAGGAAAGTTTCGGGCATAGTCCTCCGCTGGATTCATAAGACGCGAAAAGGCTCCTATCAAAAAGCGGGCGTAGTCCTCCACGCTGCGTGGCTCATCAAAAGGATTGGCGCCGCCTTCACCAAATACAGGCCGCGGTACGAAAAGGTTCCACGGAAAGGGCGGCTTCTTTGGCCGCTGCTTTTCCGCCTCGGTCAGCTGCCGACCTAGCTCACTGGCGGGGTCGCCATAATCACCAACGACGATCTTCACCGGCATCAGGCACCACCCTCCGTCTCGGCAGCTGCTCTTAGGAGATCCGCAAAGGAGACCGACGCGTTCGGCACCTCACTCACGGCCTCTTCAGCCACAGGCAGGCCGAGCCGCGGATCGATCTGACCTACGCCAAGCTCGGTATCCACAATCTCGAAGAGTCGATTGCCCATGGCGATCAGCTCCTCCTTGTAGGCGGCGAGCTCGGCGTAACGCGCGGCCATCAGGAGATCACCCGCCAAGCGCCGCAGCTCGTTGAGCGGCGCCGTAAATCCGCCGCGCGTAGTGGGTCTGGGCATAGCTAGGCGTTCGTGGTGCCAGCCGTCCGCTTCTCCTGGGAGATCTTGGCTCGTATGGGCTGCGGGATGTCAACCCCAGGAACGTTGTCGTCCTCGTCAGCTGGGTTATCCAGCTTCGGCAGCGAGCCGATCTTCGGCTCCGGGCCGGCCTTCCTCACCTTGTTGATTATCTCGTCGTAGCGCGGCATTCGCCCCTCCTCGTATCGCTTCGACGGCCTGTTGTTGCCTACGGGCGGCTTCAGCTACCAACGCCTCACCGCCCGGCATATCCAAGAATACCTCAAAGAGGGCCCGGGCGTCGATTATTCCTCGATCATACAGCTCAAAGCCGAGCTGCCCGAGCTGATCCTTTGGTATACCGAGGGTAGCCCCCAAGTCAACAACTGCGGAAAACTTCATCGGCTTAAGCACCAGCTGGCCGTTCTCCTCGACCAAACGCTTGAACGTATCCTGACGGACAGTCACGTCTTCACCAGAGTAGATGTAGTCTGGCGCCGGAATGGCAAGGTCCTCGGTCTGATAGTGAGCAATTAGGTTCATGACCACCGTAGCCAGCCGACGAAGGAAGTCCTCGAGAACTTCCGCATCGCCCCTTAGGACCATGTGCCGGCGCTGAGCGATCTGAGCCATCTCCGTCGCAGACCGCTTGGTCTTCTGGACATCCTCCTGACCCAACGTGTCGATGCCAGGTACCCGAGCCATCGCTGCCAAAACCAGCTGGATCGAAGGCAGGACATCAGGCGCAAGCGGTGGAGGATTGATCCACCACGTCCCTCCGCCCGGCGGAGTTCCCGGCGGCAGAATGATCCGGCGACCCTCGATCGCGTACGAGTGGTTCTGCAGCTCCGCGACATCCACCGTCATAGCTTCCACCGGGTCACCGGTTCGTTCGGTATGCGTTGCTACCGAGGTGAACTGCGTGTTGATGAAGCGTTGGAGATACGACAGCAGCGATACCAGCGAAAGGCCAACCCAACTCGGCTTTGGCTGCTCACACCAGCGGTAGTCAACGTACCGCGGGATATCCTCGCTGGCGAGATAGAGCAGAACCTCGCCCGAGACGAAGTAGCGGTACCAGAGCTTCTCTCTATCGGAACGCACCCATACCTCGAGTACCTCGTATTGAGCGTCAAGCTCGTCATCGAATTTGCCTGCTTCTCTCCCGGCCGCGCCGGAAAGGCTGACCTTGGAGACTGAGGCAATCGCCGAGGGCCGGGCGACACCGGTGTCGGAGTCAATCGAGATCAGGTCCGTGACTGGCCATGACGACGGACGCTGTTGTTCCTGGTCACCACCGATCTTTCTCAATTTGGAAAGCACGTCGCGCTTGGCGTCAAAGCGGGTCATGATGTCATAACCCCGCATGGTGTGACGCCGAACGAAGTAGGGCGCATCGCTTAAGCAACCCGCACCAGGCGCCGGAGCGATGTCATAGGGGAGCACCTCCTTGAGCACGGGGTAGCCCCGCTCGCTGTGCCAGGCGACATAGACGATCCCTACGCCGTAGGTCATAGCCTGGTAGACGACACGGCGGATATGGCTCTTGTAACCCTCGAGGGACCAAATCGCCGAGAAGAGGCGCGCCATCTGCTTCGCTGCCTCAGCCGTCGTCTCCCGATCAGCCGGGTAGGCCATCACCTTTGGCGTACGGTCGAGCACCATGGCGAGTACCCGGCGCAAGATGTTTGTGGTCTCCGGGAATGCCATCCGGAAACGATCCGCATCCTCGCCGGTTACATCCCAGACATCGAGACGCACCCGGCGCTCATTCTTTCGCCACTCATCGAGGTAGGCGCCGATCTCGGCGAAGGCCTCCGCAGAGACCTGTGCGACCGATTTGACAATTTCAGACTCGTCGCGAGAATGTGGCTCGATCAGGCAATACAGGCCCATCTGTTATGTCTCCGGCTCGATGCCGACCTCTTTTAGGTGCTCCTCGGGGTCTCTCTCCTCGACTCGCAGGGTATCCGATTGGTAGAAGTCCTGCAGCCGAGCCTCTGCAGCTCGCCGCTGATCCTCCCAGCTAGGATACTTCTCAGCCAGCTCGCGGCCGAAGCTATGGTGATAGCCGCGCCGCGCGAAAAGGCGCGGGGAGTGCCGCAGAATCCCGATTGACGAGAAATCGCGGATTACCGAGCCACCCTTGCAGCGCTCGCAGAAAGTCGGGACGAACAGCGAGGTGAAGCGCCAGCCACACTCTCTGCAGCGGTAGGCCTTCTCCTTCATATGTGCGTGGCCCTCACCCTCGCTGCCAACGGCCTTGCCCAGTAGCGCTCATCGTAGAGACCATTCCTCGAGGTCGCAAGGGCAAGATCCCGGTCATAGAGCACTGGCGGCACGCTTGCATCCGAAGCTGGCCTTAGATACGGCCGGTCAACGAGCACCTGAACACCAAGTGCCAAGGCAAACACCAGATCATCGTGACCCGAGATCGCCTGGAACCGCGTTCCCTGCCGGCCGAACTGGGACATCTGGTGAAGCGTCATTTCGTTCGCCAAAGCCAAACGCTGAGTGCAGACCACATCCACAATGGTCGTCACCAGGCGTTCCTTTGCTGCGCTCGTGATCCTCATACCTTTGGTCGGCTGTGTCCGCGAGGCGAGCTTCTCGTAGTAGACCCGAGGATAGCCAAGCCGATCGACAGCGGCTGAGAAAGCCTGCCCAGCTCCAGATGTCGCGTCGAAGACGATCTCGAGATTTCCCCATGCTTTGGCTGCGCCAATGGCAACGCGGGCGCTCTCCTCACAGGTTGTGTGGATATTTGCTGAGGCAAGCTCGTAGTAGACACCGTCCTTCAGCCCAACCACACAGATCGCGGTGTAGTCACCACCCCGCGAGCCCTCGGAAGGATCGACCGCGACGATAGCTGCCTGAAAGCCGGAGATGTGTTGTGGCGCAAAGCGGACCCGGAAAGGTCCTGCCTCGTCCTCTGAGATCTGCCCGGTGGAGTGGACCTTGGCTGCGAATGTAGTCGCCTTATCCAGGTCGCCCGCCAGCAAGTCGAGCATGTCTTGTGGGAAGATCGACCGCGCGCCCGAGGAGAACGCATCCTCCCACGTGACCGGATACTCCCGATGGAAGGTGGCGATCGGATCCCTTGACTTGGACGCGAGCGAGAGGATCATCTTCCGCCGCCAGGCGATCTGTGCGTCCGTCAGTTTGAAGACCTCCCGGAGATAGTCCTCTGCACCAAAGCGTGAGGGCTCCATCGCCAGTAGGGATTTGATCTCCTCCTCGTCGGTCAATACCGCCCGAGGATCCTCGTAGAACGGGAAGAAGAGAGACTTGTAGGGATAGCCGATCACATCTCGGGCCTGCCATGCGTCCCGGAAGAGCTCGTAGTAGTAGGAGTCCCTCGCCGATTCTGAGACCGTTGACTCGATCAGCATCACGGCTTTGGATCCCGCACGCTCGAGAGCCGGAGTCAAGGCCGTTACAACACCCTCGGCATCGTCGTAGTAGGCGAACTCGGTCAGATGAGCGATGTGATAGGCCGGTAGTCGGACCTTGTTGAAGGTGCGGGCGGTCTGGACGCGGAACATCGAGCCGTTGCCCAATACCCAACGCTTCTTGGACTTGGTGCGGAAGACGATCGCAGAGGCCAGCGGCTCCTCTAGGTGCTCGATTATCTCGACTGCTTTGGCGAAGAGCTCATCGGCCGTCTCGTCGTAGTGGGCAATCGCGATAGCCGAGCATCCGGGCTCCAAGATCTGCCGAGCTATCGAGTAGATCAGACCTGCGGTCGTACAGCCTCCTTGGCGGTACTTGACAACGAGCAAACGGCGAGGACCCTTATCCGAAAGTACATGCTCCAGTATTTCCTCTTGCATCGGCAACGGCTTGAAAGGCACCCAGTCCCCCGCGCCCATGTCCTGGACGCGGAAGTAGCTCGCATAGAAATCCATGTACTCAGATGGTGTCCGCGGGAGCTGCATCTTCCTCTTGGGGTTGCTTAGCAACGTAGTAGCGCTGACCAGCGGAATGCCCCTCCTGGTAAGCCCAGAACATGTCAGAGGCCGCTCGTCTGGACAGCTCTTGAATCCTCCGAGGGATTTCAACCAGTGTGGTCGCTACCTTCGCAAGAAACCACACTTGAGCCACCGCTAAGACCGAATATACGATCACCAGGAACACTACGAGCCAGCTCATCCCTGCATCTTCAAGGTCTGCTTCATCACCTCGACGAGTCTTGGATTCTCGGACGAGGTTGGCTTCGGGCTGGGCTCTTTCACCAAAGCAAGCAGGGTCTTCTCAGAGATCTCACCGTCATCCAAAGCCTCCGCCAGTCGCTTCAGCGCCTTGACCTGGCATGCGGCCTTATAGAAGGCGGCCTGGGAGCCGAGCTGGTCCGCGATGTCCAGCGCGATACGGGCCCAGGCCTTGCGGGACCTGACCGCATCCAAGTCAAAGCCGGAGATCTTGACGCCGAAGTGACGGTTGCAATACTCGATGACGATGTCGTCGTTGGCGACACCCAAGACAGCACACTTGATGAGGGATACCGCAGCTGCGGTCTCGGTTGGCGTCAGCCCAACCAAAAGCGCGCGGGGGACCTCTATCCCGTAGAGGTCGCTTAGCTCTTGGATTTCCGTCCGAGCGCGGAGCGCAACGCCTTCCGGCGCGTGCGGGGCGAGCTCTCCCCCTGCTCGTTCATGATCGCGTGCGCCACCGCGTAGGGGTTCCGGACTCCCTTCCGATGCTTCAGGCGCTCTACGAGCGCGTCGTACTTCCGACCTTGCTTTTGTGTCCAGCCTTTCTCCCATGGCATGGCTACTGCAGCATGTTGACGACCTGTACCAGAAGGCCAACAATGACAGAGACCAACGTGGTAGTCACAACTGCTACCCGCTTGTAATAGGTCTCCTGGTGGCAGATCAGATCAGCAGTGTACTTCCGCCAGGCGTCAATGGAGACCTTCAGCGCGGCGAGTTCGAGCTCCAGCGCCCGTATTCGCTCTTCGAGGTTGGAGATCTCGGTGGCCATTACGCCTCATTGGGAGGATAGATCTTGTAGGCCAGAGCCGATGCGATGGTTGTCAGCACCGCCTGGAATGCTGCCCACGCGGCGACGACGAGCTCTGGCTTGGAGGGTGTACGCCCTGCACCGATTGAGGCTCCAATCGCAGCAGCTACGACTCCACATGCAGCAGCGATGGCCTGAAGGGCAGTTCTGACTACTCGTTCCTTCATTGCACTACCTCCTCGCAGATCTCACAGCGAGTTGTACCGTCTGTATGGAGAATCTTACGATGCCGGCCCTCAGCACATGGGTCAAGACGAGGCATGTCTACTGGATGAGTAGCGGAGTATACAACTTTTGTTCCTGATAAGACCTTTACCTCGACAGCGCTGATATCAGGCTCGGGTAGCGAACTTGTGAGTTCAGCCAGAGCAGAGCGTGCCGCTCCCTCTGGATCAGTGGACTGGACAGTCGTAGTACTAGTACCAAACTTAACAGTGTAGTTCGTCAGTACAACAGGCATTATGTCAGTCCTACCTGCTTTACGGTCCCGGTGGGCAGCTTTATACGGAGAGAATGTGCTCCCGCATTATCATGCACGTAGAGGTACGAGAACCCGGTAGGGGGGTTGCTCGATGGATCAGCGGTGTTGATCGGTACTTGTAGGTTGTCTTGAATCCGGACACCTACGCCATACGGGTCCCGGATAGTTGCAGTATAGATACCAGACCAGGCAATAATTTGACCATTCTCGCGGACCTCAAACTTGTAACCGGCTCCAGCAGGCCCGACAGCGAACACTGGGCTGCTCGAGTTATCACCGACTCCGACGACATAGAGCGCTGGATGGGGTGGAGCCTGGATTTCTCGTCTGGCGCGTGAGTGGACAATCATGGCTTGATCACCAGGACTTGTACTGAAGCGGTTCCAGAGCTTACAACCCCGTAGATGGGCGGCAATGGGTCGCCAGCATTCAGCGTAGCAGAAGCATCCAGGGAGAAGACGTCACCGGGTGTGAGCTGATAACCGCTTGTGGGGCTAACATTTGATGCACCGATATAGACCACACTGCTTGACGCGTTCTGAACGCTCACCGCGACGGACGCGTCTGAAAGCTTTGTCGGTGAGGTCCCAACGATTATTTGGCTGGTCTGGATGTTCACTGCTCAGTCCTCGACGTCGCCGTATATCTCAGCATCCGGGCTGTGCACGTCCAGCAGGTACTCGCCAGGCTCGGCCATGTTATGCAGCCCAAGGGTGATTGTGTTCTCTACGTCGATCCAGCCCCTCCAGGCGGCGTTCTCGGGCTTGAACGGCTCGGTACCCCAGCGATACAGCGCAACGTGGACCTTGGCGCGATCTCCCAGGTGGATGAGGTGCAGCCAGGTCGGCCGTCCCAAAAAGACGTGGGCATGATAGCTCTCGTTCATCTCGGTTAGGTAGAATTCTCGCCTTGCCATGTCCTCTCGCCCCTCCTTCCGTGACTCGATGTAGTCATCGACTAATGACCGCACCTTCTCAAGGGCGATCATACCATACCGGCCCGGGCACACGGTTGACCCTCGAGCCCCGGGCTGGTAAAACTCCCGGTGCGGGCGGATCCGCTGCCCCCGGTCAGGTTTCCACCCAAAGTGCTTGTAGATCGCTGCACAAAGCATTGCCGAGGCCTTGATCTGGGCTTCTGGCACCTCATGCAGCTCGAAGTTGCCCTGGTGCTCGATCCCGACGGTATAGGAGTTTGCCCCAGCAGCATGTACTCCAACTGTTCCAATGGGTCGTCCCTCGAATATCCGCCCGGATGCAAAGACCGTGAAGTGCTGGCCGATGTCGCCCCAGCCTTTGGAGATGTGGTAGTTCTGCATCTCGCGTTGAGCCTTTGCCTCAGCCTCTGCCGAGAGTACCACGTTGGCGTAGGAGACCGTGTGGTGGAAGACGATGAGCCGTACCGCTGAGGAGTGCAGGGGCCTCCAGGGCTTTGTAGGAGGCCGTGCTTTCCACCGGCTGCGTTCTTGGATGTCGACCCCGTGGAAGTCCATTACGCGTCAAGGCGACGTTCAGAGGTACGGAGGAGCGCCTCTCCAAGCGCTCTCAGCGCGACACCGACCATGCTTAGGATGAGCCAGAAGACTACCATTGCCGTGGTATCCTTGGAGGGGATTGTAGGAGAGGCTTCAGAGAGTGTCAAGCTTTCAGTGGGAGAGAATTATGTCAAGCAGGGTTGGTGGTGGTGCTGCTACAACAACACCATTAAGTTAATTCCTCCCTTATTTAACTTATTAAGTAATATAAGGGGGGGGGTATAAGGGGGGGGGATGAAGAGGAACAAGTTATCGACAGGTTATCTACAGGTTATCTACAGGTTATCTACAGCTTACCCACAGGTTATCAACAGGTTATCCACAGGCCCAAACAACACTTCCCCCGCGTTTCCCCCACTAGGGCAGGGAGCCATACCACCCCACCACGAAGAGCATCAGGGAAATACTTGACTCACCTGCAAGGGTGTGGTAGCATCGAAGTCGGGCGAGGCACATCGTGACCTCCTTTCCGTGCGCAACCCCGGCAGGGGGAGAGGACTCAAAACGGACCTCTCCCCCATTTTTTCTCCCAGGGAGGTGTTGCGCGCCAGCGCGGGGTGTGGTATACTCCCCCATGACGGAAGTGGTGGCTGCGCCTCATTGAAGCACCAAGGCTACAGGAACCAGTTTCCTACAGGAACCAGTTTCGCAGCCATCGCTTACCTCCGGGATATGGGGCGCCCGTTGTGGCTGTGATCGGACAGCTCATCGACGGGCGCCCTACCTTTTCCAGCCCGCACAAAATCCCAGGTAGAACCCATATGGGGGAATTGCTCCGCGCAAAACCCCAGCTAGAGGGCAGGTGGGGGACTTTCGGGGAAACTGGTTCTACAACCCACACCCCTACACCAGGGCATTTGACAACTCAGAATAGAATTGTATAATCAAACCCGACTCACAAGAAACCACGGCTTCGCCGGCGGTCCCCCGCGGAGTTCTCCTCACCACCGGTTCTGCCCACCTAACGGTGCCAGAACGGTGCACTCCGAGCACCCTGCTGCCTGCACAGTGACACCAACGCAGAGCCCATCCTCCGCGGGGTCCCGCTAAGATCCGCGCGGTACCCCACATGAGTACCACCTAAGCCGCAGTACCCATCCCAAGCCCTCCACGTGGGGTGCCGCGCGTATTCCTACTTGGTCCTCCAGGTCCTCTCCTGGCTGTGAGTGTACGAGAATGGGGGTCTCTGAGTGTGGGTTATGGGGGTCTCTGAGTGTGCGTGTAGATGCTTCCTCCCCCCCCCCGCAGCAGCGCAAAGCAAAACCCAGCAGGAAACTCGGGTACCCAGGTTTCCTGGGAGAAGCGAGGAAGACTTCAGTCTCTAGCTGGGAGAAGCCAGGGGAAGGCTCCAGTCTCTGGCTGGACAGAGGGTCCTGGATAGGGTAGCGAGGATAGGGTAGCGAGCAAACGTACGTATGGAATCAGG
>FWWM01003309.1_pt1 | contig 40406 bp, 30 predicted proteins | sample 2228351 | NCBI WGS metagenome assembly FWWM01 (sample SAMEA103939774, study PRJEB20133) | metagenome
GTGCTATGCTTTCGTTGGCAATCAGGTAACACAGGTTCTCAGCCTCCTTTGTCTGTTGAGCGTGGGTTCCCTGAACGCCCACGCTCTTTTTGTGTGTTTGTTCGTCCATCGTTTTTAACGGAAATGACCCACTGAGAGTTAGCCTCTTTGGTGCCGCTGTTAAGATGTGGGAGACCATGTCAAGCCTTTCTGGCAGTGGAAATGGCAACGCCTTCAACCTTACTGCCGCTTTCCCGAAAAGCGACACCTGCGGCTCTTGCTTCAACCCTGCCAGTGCTCCAGCGAATGGGCACCGATTTGATCGTCAAGGTGAGGGAGACGCAGGCTGCGGTTGCAACGGTTGTGAAGAAACCACAACACTTATGCTTTTCGCACAACATAAACTTTGTCAGGTTCGGTGTCAAACTCTGTGACGAAGGTGGGAGGCGGTGAGAGGGTTTGCACCGATTGCGGGTTGTGTGCCACAAAGCGGGCGGGGCGTTGCGGTTTCAATAGCAGGTTGTTCACTTCTCCTTTCGGCTCGCGCGCTTTTGCGCCTTCCACTTTTACGGGCACGGGCGTTCGGAGGCGACAGGTTCCGCCCAAGTGGGAGCGGATGCGCGCCGTTTGCAGTTGCCCGTTCGTCCAAACGATGTCCACTTCAAAACCGCCGCGCGCCCTTAGCCCCTTGACAAAACCGCTCCGCCACGCTTTAGGAAGTGCGGGGAGCAAATGTAACTCACCCGCGTGGCTTTGTAACAGCATTTCCGCTATGGCAGCACAGCCGCCAAAGTTGCCGTCAATCTGGAAGGGTGGGTGGTTGTCAAACAAGTTCGGCAAAGTGGAACGACGCAGCAACAGCAGCAAGTGTTCGTAGGCTTTTTCACCGTCTTCCAGCCGAGCGAACAAGTTGACCGTCCACGCACGGCTCCAACCCGTTGCGCCCCCGCCGTGTGCAAGGCGGTGTTCCAACGATTTGCGCACCGCCATGGCTAACTCAGGCGTGCTGCGAACCGTGATTTGTCGCCCTGGGTGAAGCCCAAACAAGTGCGAAACATGGCGGTGCCCTGGCTCAGGCTCATCAAACTCGTCGTGCCATTCCAGCAAACGCCCATCGCTGCCAATTTGCAAAGGTTTCAACTCGTCCAAAATGCGCTCCCACTCTTTTCGCAACTCCGCATCGCGCCGCAATAAGCGGCTCGCTTCTATACAGTTGCACAGCAAGTCGTGGATGAGTTGCAAGTCCATTGCGCTGCCAACGCAAAAACTGGCGACTTGCCCCTCCTTCGTGCGGAAAGCATTTTCGGGGGAGAGGGAGGGACAAGTGGTCAAGCGTCCCGTTTGCGGGTGACGCACCAACCAATCTTGAACGAAAAGTGCTGCCTCACGCATCAGGGGATATGCCCATGCCAAAAACTGGCGGTCGCCTGTGAAAAGGAAGTGCTCCCACAGGTGCTGACAGAGCCAAACGCCTCCCATCACCCAGAAACCCCAACGAGGCGCTGCGTCCACTGGCACGGTTGCTCGGAAAATGTCCGTGTTGTGGTGCAGCACCCACCCCCGACAACCATAATGCGCTTCCGCCGTCTTGCTCCCACTTTCCGCCACCTCTGCAATCAAGCGAAAGAGTGGTTCGTGACACTCGCTCAGGTTCGTGGTTTCCGCTGCCCAGTAGTTCATCTCGGCATTGATGTTGGTTGTCCACTTGCTGCCCCAAGGGGGTGTGGTGCTCTCGTTCCAAATGCCCTGTAAGTTCGCCGGTTGCGTGCCAGGTCGGCTGCTGCTGATGAGCAAGTAGCGACCAAACTGGAAGTAAAGGGCGATAAGCCCTGGGTCTTCCGCTCCTTGCTGAACAGCCCGCAGTCGCTCGTCGGTGGGCAGTTGTTCCAACGCTTCGACGTGCCCCAAATCAATGTCCACACGGTTGAACAGCCGTTGATGGTCCGCCACATGGGCTGCCCGCAGTTGCCGATAGGTTTTCCCTTTCGCTCGTTCAGCAAATTGGCGACAGCGTTCCGAGGGGTCAGCGCTGATATCGCGCGGGTTGCGGTAACTGGTGGCAGCGACGAACAACAAAGTGGCTGCGTTAGCGCCTTCCACGCGCAACTCGGTATCGGTAACGCTCACTTTGCCTCCTTCCGTGCGAGCGATGAGCCACCCTTCAAAGCGAATGCCACCACCAGGCAAGTCAGTTTGAGACCTGCGCACTTCGCCATCGCCAACCCATTGCCCTGCGATAATTAGCGTGTTCGCATCACCCCTACGGGTTGCATGCTTGTGAGGACTTGTCAAGCGAGCAGTGAAAGTAAGGCTCTGCGGCTTGCTGCAAGTCAAGCGCACGACAAGAACTTGGTCAACGGCAGAAATGAACATCTCGCGCTCATAAAGGGCATCGCCGATGGTGTAGCGAACTCTGGCAATAGCGCTCCCGATGTCCAGTTCGCGGTAATAGTTCTGGGCTTCGCCTTCATGCGCAAACTCTAACAGCAAATCGCCAAAAGGTTGGTAAGCCATCAATCGGCGGAAAGGAGCGTAGGTGCGGTCACCGGCTTTCACAACGCCCATCATATAGCGGTCCGCCAACCGTTCTGCCTCTTGATACTTGCCCGCAAACACGAGTTGCCGGATTTTGTCAAGGTGTTGGCGGGCATCAGGGTTGGTGGGGTCGTAAGGGTAACCTGACCATAAAGTGTCCTCGTTCAGTTGCAACCGCTCTTGCAGGACACCTCCGAAGACCATTGCGCCCAATCGTCCGTTACCCAAAGGGAGGGCTTCGTTCCAATTGCGGGCGGGCTGCTGATACCACAGCACCCATCGTCGCTTTTGTTGTGCCATCCCCGTATCACCCCCTCTTGCACCCAGCGCTAACAGCCCCAACTTTAGCAGCGTTCTCCGCTTCATCTCGCACCACCTCAGCCGATTGAATGAGAAGTTGGCGCTTTCAATGGTTTCTTGCATCTTACCGCAACCCGATGGGTGGGGTGATGTCCAGCAGCCAACGGGCTAACTCGCACGCTCGGTCCACTTTCGTGCCAACAGATTGAGCGGCGGCTTCGTGGAACTCGTCAGCACGGCTGACACTTTTGCGGGGAACAAACAAGAAAGGCACTTCGCCAAGCACATGCTTTCCCGTGACCGAGTTGGTTCGGTGCGTGCAAAGGAGCAAAAAACGAGCGTCTTCGTAACTCTGCAGCCCTTCCCAAAGGCGCGGGAGCAAAATCTCCGCAAACCGCTGCAACGCAAACACTTTCAACTCAGGGTCTTTGCGGTGGGAAGCCCTGTCGGCTTCCCGCAGGTGCAAGATGAGCAAATCGGTGTCAGGCAGCAACTCGTGCACGAAAGCAGCGAGCCGTTCGTAACCTTCGCTAAGGTTGTCAAGGTCAACAAGGGGCGGACGATGGGGACGGATGCCAGAAGCAATGCACAGCCCCCGCATGGGGATGTGGTCAGTCACCGCGTCAATGCGAATCATCCCCGCCACTAACCGCAGCGAGGGCATGCGGGGAACGGTGCCCGGTTCGTAAAGCCAAATCAGGTTGGCGGGTGGTTTCCCCTCGTCCACACGATGGCGATTGAACTCCAATTTGTCCAAAATCTCCAGCGCATCGTAAATGAGTTGGCGAACGAAGCGGTCGCCGTCGCCTTGCGGCAGGTGGGCTTCAAAAGGTTTCCCTTCCAAGTCATCGGGAGGAACACAGTGCAACCGAGCAAACCCTTCGTGCCAAAGCAACACATGCCGTCGCGCCCGCAAAGGCACGAACCGCCACTTGTGATTCCCCAACTTCTCTTGGAGCACTTCCATGAGCGACCGAACTTCGTCAAGGGTTAGGTCAACTTCTGTAGCAGTGATGCGCTCGCCATCGGTGGCGAGGAAAGCGAGGGTGAAAGCCACATCGCGCAAACCTAACGGGACATCGGCACCCAAAGCGCGGAAAGCACCTCGCCCCGTGTAGAACAAAAGGCTGTCGTAGCCAAAGCATTCCATCGCTGCTACTTCGGGTTGAACGGGCAGCCCTTCCAAGATGGTTCGCGTCCAACCCACTGTCCCTTCTTTCGCCAGTTGATGCAAGGGCACCAAATCGGCGGCTTCCAAAGGGGTTCTGTTGCCTAATGCTTCCACTGGCTCGTCCGCAGCACCGTCCCAAAGCACCAACAGGCTTTTCATGCCCTGTTCGCCACCTTCCACTCAGAAGGGTTCACAAGTTTCATCACTGCAGGGACGAGAGAAAGCATAGCACAGCGGGAAGAACAGGCAATGAGACTCGCTTCGCTTTAGCGCTGCTCATGCTTTGACGAAATGACCGAGGCGCGTTTTTGCAACTCTTCAAACTCCAGTGGGTGCTCTTCCCGCAAGTGCTGAAGAGAGATTTTGCCTGTCAGCCACACCCAACTCATGGGGAAGACGCCGGGCTTGAAGTGAACATGGTAAAGGTGCCAGAGGATGATGCTGAGGAACGCCAGCAACGCTTCGTAACTGTGGATGAGGCGGGCGATGTGCCAAACCCAGAGGGGCAAGTAGACAAGGGCTTGGGACTCAAACCATAGGGCTAATCCTGTCAGGACCATGACGGTGGTGCCCCAGACGACAGCGTAATACTCCAACTTCTCAATCCAGTTGAAGCGCCCGAACTTGGGCTTCTCGTTGCTAAGCCCCAAGTAGCACTTGAGCATCTGGCAGATATCGGCGAAGTCCTTCCGCGTCCACCGCAGGTGACGCAACTGCTCCCGACCGCGAGGAGTGAGCAGGTAAAGGATGTGCCAAACTGCCAAAACCATCAGCATGACCGCACCAATGCGGTGAAGGTAATAGCGCCACATGGGGCTGCCAGGGAAGGTAAGCAACCGCTCCGCCCAACTCGCTTCAGGGAAACTCAACGGCATCCCCGAAATGACCAACAAGGTGAAACTGATGACCAGCACCAAGTGTTGCAATCGCTCGTTCAGCGTGAACCGCTCCACAAACTCGTGAGCCAAAGGGTCATTTTGGTGATGGGGCGAAACGGCGTGGCTGGGGCGCCCCCGCCAGTAACTGACCAAGTCCAACGCAATGTAAAGGCTGAAGAAGCCGATGAGCCCTGCGATGAACAACTGATACAACACCTTGACGAGCCAGTAGAGGAAACTTTCTTCCCGCGTGCCCGCAAAGTGGATTTTGCCGAGAGCAGCGCCTTGCCCGATGCCTGGATGGCAACTGCCGCAAGTTTGCTGGATGTTGTCAGGATGGATGAGCGAGCGCGGGTCAGTGGAAGGCAGGATGTTGTGAGCGCCGTGACAAGAAGCGCAATGGGCAACTTCCGTCACACCGTAGCGGTTCATGATGCCGTGAAAACTGGTGCGGTAGGTGGCTAAGCGGACGGTGGGAAGCCCCAACCGCCGTTGCAACCGCTCGTTTTCGTGGCAACGGGAGCAAGTCGCCACAATGTGCTGCGGGTGCACCAGTGAGGTCGGGTCCTGTGGGCTTCGGATGACATGCTCGCCGTGACAATCGGTGCAAACAGGGGCTTCTTTCACCTTTTTCGCCCACGCTTGCCCGTGGATGCTTTGGCGCCACTCCTTGTAGATTTGCTCGTGGCAGTTGCCGCAAGTTTCGGGAAGGTGCGGGCGCGCTACTTTGGCGTGGGGGTCCGTTGCGGGACGAATGCCGTGAACCCCGTGACAATCGGTGCAGACGGCTGGTGGTTTCCCCGGTGCTGACTCTTTCCCCTCCTTAACGCCTTCCCGCAGCAAGCGCCCGTGAACGCTCCGTTCGTAATACACCAGCGTTTCGCCTTTGGGGATATGGTGCCACTCAACTAATTCGGCGTCGCTGTGGCAGCGGGAACACATTTGCGGGATGTTCCAACGGTTCACCAACGAACGGGGATCTTTCGCTGGCAAGATATCGTGGTGTCCGTGACAATCAGCGCACCGGGGCGCATCGGGATCGCCCTGAGCCACTGCTTCACCGTGAACGCTGTCGGCGTAGGATTTGAAGATGGCAACTTTAAACGGCGGGGCTTGAGGCAACTGGCGCTCCAAGTGGCAGCGCCCACACTCCACCCTTTGCGTGTGGCGCGGGTGAGGCAAGCGGGTGGGGTCTATGTCCGCATGGCAAGCAGTGCACCGCAACTTCCCGTGCACGGATTGGCGAAAGGCTTTTTCGTCCACATAGACGCTCCGTTCCCTACCCCGAACATCAAACCCGCGCAAGTCTGGTTTGCCGTGACACTCTTGACACTTGCGAATTTCCTGCTCGTGGGTCAGTTGGGAGCGAAGGCGGGGCAACCTCACCCCTTGTGCCCACGCTAATGCCAAGAGCCAACTTAAAACGAGAAGCGTCGTCACCATCACCGTTCGTCTCATCGTTTGCTTTTCGTCACCCCCGCAGGAGCACTTCTTCAGAGGGCGCATCTCCCGATGCGCCGAGCCTATCTGCCAGGCAAGTGGCACTTGCGGCAGTAACGGTCAGCGTGGCAAGTAACGCACACTTGCTTTTGCAATCGCGCCACGCTGTCCTTGCCCCGAATGCCCAATTGCTTTGCCACTTCACCATGGGTGCGGACAAAATCGCGCGGGTGCGGCATGGGCAGTTTGTGGCAATCCAAGCAAGCGTTGCGACCATGGCAGACTTGGCAACTGATGCCGCCATCGGTGATGCGTTGCGGGTGGCTCTGGCGGAAATCAGGCGTGTGGGATGGCGGGCGCTTGCTGTGGCACTCTTGACAACTCTTTTGCTCCCATTGATGGCATCGTTGGCAGGTTGCCATGCTCTTGCGCGCTTCGGCAACATGCACTTGCACAAAGCCTGACGGATGGGGCATTGCGGTGCCGTGACAAGAATCGCAGAAGCGTTGATTGTGGCAAGCCCGGCAACTTTGAACACCTTTGCGCAAAACTTCTTGCGCGTGCCCGCTTTTAATCCCATCGCTCACCCTCGGCAAGACATAGTTGGGTTGCTGATGGGACTGGGGCTTGGCGCCTTCGTGGCAGTTGCGGCAGAAGGCTTGGGTGTGGCAAGCGGCACAGGCAACTTGGTTTCGCGCCCGACGGGAAGGACTGGTGGTTACCGATACCTCCGCTGCCCTTCGGCTATCGGGGAAGATGCCCATCTCTTTTGCACCTGCCAGTTCCCCGTGCCGTTGCAGGAAATCGGGGGCTTTGTGGCTCTCAGGAAGCGCACCTCGGTGACATTCCTCGCACGATTCCTGCGAGTGGCAATGATAGCACAGTTGGTGGTAAGTCCATCCCGACCATTGGCGGGTTTCACCGAACTCTTCCAGTTTCGCCCCGTGCTCTTTCAACCACTGGGTATCGTGGCGCATCACCTTGTGACAGTCCACACAGTAGTCAGGTGTGTGACACGCCCGACAGACCCCCGGCTGCTCCGCTGCGTTGCCAAAGTGGAACTTTAGCCACTGTTCATCGTGGGACGAGGGACGACGGTTTTGGTGGCAGGCTTGACAGAAGTAAGGTTTGTGGCAACTGCCGCAACTCTCAGGGTCCTTGCGAGTTTCAAACTTGTGGTTCACAAACCAGTTCTCCTCAAAGTGCGATGGCGGCTTCTCTGGTTCTACGGGCGGGATGGGTGGCATGCGGGAATTGGGACCGATGCTGACGATGTAAGCGACCAACGCTTTCATGTCTTCGGGCGGCAAGTCATAAGCGGGCATAAGGGTGTGAGCGTTAAAGGCACCGGGATTGCGCAGGATGGCTTCCACCTTTTTGGGGTCTCTCTTGCCGCCCAAGCCCAGGTCGGGACCAACGGGACCGCCCCCGCCGTTGATGCCGTGACAGGTGTAGCACTTGTGTTCCACGAACAGTTCGCGCCCCCGTTCTGCCAGCGGCGACAACTTCTCGGGATGGGGCAAGGCTTCCATGCCTTTGATGTTCAGCCCGACGATAGCGAAAAGGATGAGCAACCCTGTGGTGATTGCTGGCAAACGGCGGCGCCAGTGCCTTTCTGGGCTGCGGTCTATGAACGGAACCGCTACCAACAAAAGCACCAACAGGGTCGGCAGCACGAAGGAACCGAGGAACTCCAACTGCGGTGGGAACAGTTTCAGCAACTCGTGCAGCCACAAAACATAAAAGTCGGGGTGCGGCTTGTAAGCCGTGTCCAGCGGATTGGCGCGCGGTTCCAACGGGGCGGGATAACGCATGGACAGCCAAATCAACACAACTGAAAGCACCAACACCCCCACAGCGATGCGCGCTGTTTGGTCGGGGTGAAGGCGTTGGGTTTTCGGCACCGTCTCTTCCTGACCGACGGGCACCCCTGCCGGCGTCACACCTAACTGATGCACTTGCCGAATGTGCCAAGCGACGAGGAGGAAGACAAGGATGGGCAACACAAAGACATGGAGCACATAAAAGCGCATGAGCGTTACCGCCCCCAACTGTTCGCCGCCTCGGAAAAAGTTAGCGGCAGCGTGCCCAATTAAGGGAATGCCCTCTGCGATTTTCAGCCGCACGGCAGTGCCCCAGTAGGCTTTTTGGTCCCACGGTAGGGCATAACCTGTCAAGCCGAACGCCACAACGCACAGCATCAGAAGGACGCCAGTGACCCAAATCATTTGGCGGGGCTTTTTGTAGGCTGCCCACAGAAACACCCGCACCATGTGGATGATGAGCAGCAGCACGATCAGCCGCGCTGCCCAGTAGTGAAGGGCGCGGATGAATTTGCCGAAGGGAAGGTAATGCTCAATGTATTGGACGGATGGGTAGGCTTGGTCAGGGGTCGGGCTGTAGTAGAACATCATAGCACCGCCCGTGACGAATAACACTGCCAAGCAGAAGACCAAAAGGGCACCGAAGATATGTCCCCATCCTGTCGTGGCGGGGAGCGGTTGGGACCAGAACCGTTGCCACGCACTGACGAGCCCGGTCTCGCGCTCTAACCAATCCCAAAAGCGATTGAGCGTGCCGTTGACCATGTTGTCACCCCTTTCGCTCTTGCGCGAAAGTTACCTGGCGCTGGCAGGCTCAAGAAACTTGAAGCCGCACGAACAACACGCCGTTTTCCACTTTATGCGGGAACTCCAACAAGGGGCGTGTTGGCGGTCCCGCCTTTACCTGTCCCGTGATGTCAAAGTAGCCGTCGTGGCAGGGACAGAAGAACGCCTGCTTGTTCGGCTCCCACCGAACGGCGCAGTTGGCGTGAGTGCAAATGTTGGACAGCACCTTGACTTTCCCTTCCCCTAAAGTGACTACATAGACGGTGGTGCGGACGGTGCGAATGACCCACCCATCACGGCGCTGATAGGTCAGGGTGACGGGTTTGGGTTCGCCGGGACGAAACTCCGAAAGGGCACCAACTTTCAGCCAAGACGCTTGCTCGCGCCGAAAAGCGGGAACAATGAGCATTGCCAACGGTGGGACGCCGAACACTGCTGTCACCAGTGTTGCAACGCCCTTGACAAACCGACTCAACCATTGCCGACGCGGCACCGGCGTTGCCAACAATGGTCACCTCACTTCTGGCTCTTTTTCCTGTCGCTCCGAGTGCCTCAAAAATTTAGCCACCTGAATTCCGCATTCCTGTCAGGACAATCCCTGATTACCGCCACAATTTTAGCGTGCCGTTCCCGCCAAGCCTGTAAACTCTCCCCTCGCATTTTTGGTTGCCGACGGAACGGCGCGCTATATTTGATGAAGCGTTACGAAGGACAAAGTGCGCTGTGCACTGGCAAGCAGGTGAGTGAATTCATGAAGCGAACAAAAGCGAAGCCGGCTCAAACAGTGACTGCACCCCGTTGGTTAGCCAACCGCTCGGTGCAGCAGTGGGTGCGGGATTTTTTGGAAGGGATGGGGGAACCAGAACCCCAACCGTTCACCCCTTCTCCCTTCCAGTTGCAGGCTTTTGAAGCCGTGCTACAAAACGACACCATTGTGGTCGCGCCGACAGGCAGTGGCAAAACTTGGATTGCCGAGCAGGCCATTGCCCACTTCCTGACCGAGGGGCGCCGCAGTTGGTATACGACACCGCTGAAAGCCCTAAGCAACCAGAAATACGATGCCTTCCGTGAACTGTTTGGCGAGCAGAATGTAGGGTTGCTGACGGGAGAGCGGCGAGAAAACTCACAAGCGCCTATCATCGTCGCAACAACGGAAGTTTTGCGCAACTTGCTCTACGCTGCCTCGGGCGAAATCGCAGCCGACTTCATCGTCTTGGACGAAGCCCACTACTTGGCGGATCCCGAGCGGGGCGTGACTTGGGAGGAAGTCATCATTTTGGCTCCTCCAGAGAGCCGCTTTTTGCTCCTTTCTGCCACCATTGCCAATGCTGACGAATTGGCGGGATGGATGGAAGAGGTGCGGGGGCGCGCCCCAACGCTTGTCTGGGTGGACATGAAGGAGCGCCCCGTGCCCCTGCGCTACGGCTTCATGGACAGATATGGTCGCCCGCTGCCTTTAGAAGTGGCACGGTTGTTGCCCCAAAAGGTCCTCCGCCGTCTGCTGTGGCATCAAGTGCATCCCGTTGACTTAGTGCATCGGCTGCGAGAGCGCAACCTGTTGCCCGCTATCATCTTCCTGCCTCGCCGCCGTGATTGCGACGAAGCGGTGCGCATGTTCCGCAAGTATCGCATGGAAGAAGGGTTGGAAGAGCGAGAAGCAATGTTCGCCGAATTAGCCCAACAGTTCCCCCGCTTGTGGGAACACCCGTTAGCGCGCTACCTCATTGAAGCGGGCGTTGCCCCCCACCACGCAGGGCACCTGACGGCGTGGAAGATTGCGGTGGAACGGATGTTGCGAGCGGGTTTGGTGCGAGCAGTGTTCGCCACTACCACTTTGGCGGCTGGCTTGGATGTTCCCGCTCGCACCGTTGTCCTTCCCACCTTACGGGTGCGGGATGAGAAAGGGGAGCGTTTCTTGACAGCATTGGAGTTCCACCAAATGACGGGACGGGCTGGGCGTAGGGGCAAGGACAAAATCGGCTTCGTGCTCATCCTCCCACGCCAACTCCGCGACTTTGACCGCGCCCACGAGTTGGCGGAAAGCGAACCCGAAGAGTTGAAGTCCGCTTTCCGCGTGCAGTATTACCAAGTGCTCAACCTATTGGCAACAATGGGTTACGAGGACGCCTTGACCGTTTTGGACAAGAGTTTTGCCGTCTACCAAATGGCGCGACGCAGCCATCGCCGAGCCCGCACTGTTCGCCAAGAGTTGCGCACCGAGTTTAAGCGGCGAGCCGCACTGTTGAAAGAGTTAGGCTACCTGACCGAAGATTGGCGTCCAACCATCATCGGTGAGTGGGGGTTGCTCATCCGCCATGAACGCTCCCTCTTCATTGTTGAAGCCGTTCGGCAAGGGTTGATGGACACTTTGTCCCCTGCCGAGTTAGCAGGTTGGGCTGCTGCTTTCACGACGGAACGCTCCCCTCGCTTCCCCGTCGCTCACCTCAACTTGGAGCCATTGTGGTGGCTCGTTTACGAAGTTGAAACGCTGGAAGAAAAGCACAAGTTGGAGCCGTCCCACTTCTCCGACGAGTTTGAAGGCGAGCACTGGAGCGATGCCAACCGACGCGCCGCCGCTGTTTTCCGCTGGGCAGAAGGGAGGTGGGATTGGCAAACCTTAGTCACTCGCAGCGGAAGTGAGGAAGGCGATTTACAGCGGTTGATTTTGCAAGCGGCGGAAGTTTTGCGGCAACTGGAGGATTTGCCTTTGCCTGTGGCGACAAAAGCCAAATTGGCACGCTTGTCGCTCCTGCGCGAGCCGGTCACGGATGTGTGGAAACCAAGCGACGAGGACGAAGGGAAACCCAGGGACCTTTTCACTACAGGTTCGGACACGAGTCCTGAAAAGTGACCTTGCGTGTTGGGGTCAGGTCAACGATGCGAAAGTTGGTTGCGGATGAGCGGATTGCCCGTTGGCGCCAATATCGCCCGCAAAAGCGGTTCCCTATCGCAGCAGTGTTGGACAACATCCGCAGCGCTTACAATGTCGGCGCCATGTTCCGAACCGCTGAATGCGCCTACATCGCTGAACTGATCCTCTGCGGCATCACGGCGCGACCGCCTCACCGCAAAGTGGAGAAAACGGCTTTGGGCACTACCCAGTTGGTGCCTTGGCGTTACTTTGCTGACACAGTGGAAGCCGTTCACACCCTGAAGGAAGAAGGGTGGACAGTCGCTGCACTGGAAATCACGGACGAAAGCGTCCCCATCCAGCAAGTGGAGCGCCACCATTTTCCCATCGCGCTGGTCATCGGCAATGAAGTGACGGGTGTGGACGACCGAGTCTTAGCAACGGTGGACATGGTCTTGGAAATCCCACAGTTCGGCGAGAAGGAGTCGTTGAATGTGGCAGTGGCGTTCGGCATCGCTGTTTACCTGCTGGTGGAAAAGTTGCGGCAAGATGCAAGCCTTTGAATTCTCCCCTCGCAAGCCGCTCTCACTCTCCACCGGTCAGATTTTCGCTTCGGTGACTGGTGACGACCGTGACCGTGGAGCCTTGTGGTCCTTTCCGAACCTCAAGGAGCACGGGGAATTGGTCACGCAGTTCGTCCAAGTGGGTCACCACCAGAATGCGGCTGAAGTCTTTTGCGACGCTTTGGATGGTGCTCACCATCGCCTCCAAGCCTTCCTTGTCCTGCGAGCCGAACCCTTCGTCAATGATGAGGGTGCGCAAAGGCGCTCCCGAGCGATGGGCTAACAAGCGAGCCAGCGCCAACCGAACGGCAAAGTCAATGCGGAAGTGCTCGCCACCGCTGTAAAGTTCGTAGGGGCGGTCGCCCAGTTCGTCAGAGATGACGATAGCGAGGGTGTCTTTCGGTTCGCCCTTTTGAGTAGCCGTCTCCAGTGCAAACCGCAAGTGCATTCTCCCTTGGGTCAATCGAGCAAGCAACTCGTTAGCATCCCGCTCCAACCACTCCACGACCCCTTGCAAAATCATTTTGGGGATGCCGTTGCGACCGAAGGCTTCCGCCAAAACTTCGTAATCGCGGAGCGTCTCTCGCTGTTCGCTCAGTTGCTGTTTCAGTTGCTCCTTTTCCGCTTCCTTTTGCGCCAGTTCCTGCAGCCGCTGCCGCAGGGCGCCCAACTCTTGGTCTAGGCGGGACAGGTCGCTTTGGCGCATCTTTCGGCGCTCCTGCAATTCCGCCAACTCCTCTTCCACTTTGGGCAGTTGGCGCAACTGCTCTTGGATGCGCTGGGTCTGGACGGCGATGTCTTTAAGCCGCTGCTCGCTGTCGGCGATGCGCTGTTGCTCCTGAGCGATCCAGCCTTCCAGTTGTGGCACTTGCTCCTTTGCCGTTTGCAAATCTTGCCAATGTTGCAAAAAGCGCTGGTGCTCCTGCAGCCACGCCCGCACCTCTTGATGCTTTTGCGGGTCGTAGTTCAGTCGTTGGATTTGGGCTTGCACTTCTCGCAGTTGCGACTGCTCTTCAAGGGCGTAGTCACCTGCAGCGAGTTTTGCTTGCAACTGAACGCATTCGGTTTCCAGTTCCTTGAGGCGCTCTTGCAGTTGCTGTGCTTCTTGCGCTGCTTGCTCCAACTCCTTCTTTTCTGCTTCCGCCGCTGCTAATTGCTCCAATCGCTGCCTCCATTGCTGGTGAACATCGGGATCGTATCCGATGGTTTGTTCTTGTGCTGCTAACGCTTTCCGCTGCTGTTCCCATTGCTTTTCTGCCTCGGCGCGCTCTTTCAACAAGTTTTGGCGTTCTTCTTCCAACCGCTTCAACTGCTCTTCAGCGTCAAGGATGTCGCTCAACTGCTCACGGGCAGCGCCCAAACGGCGTTCTACTTCCGCTAACTGCTGTTGCAGTTTGGACGCCTGCGACAGTTGTTGGTTAATGGCGTCAATATGGCGGTGAGCGGTTTCCTTTTCTTTGCGGATTTTCTGCAGCGTTGCCTCGTGCTCTTGCATCTCTTTTGTGAAGCGGCGCCTGAGAGCGGCTAACTTTTGGGGCGAAAGGGCAGTCTCGCACAGCGGGCACTTTGGTTCACCCTCGTGCTCTTCCAGCAGTTGCAATTTTTCCCGCACTTCTTGCAGTGCCCTTTCTTCTTGCTCCTGTTGCGTTTGCAGGGTTGCCAGTTGCTGCGTCAGCCTCTCCCGTTGCTGCCGCAACTCTTCCAATTTTTGCAGGCGGTCAGAAAGTTGCTGGTGCAAGGTTTCCAGTTTGCGGATTTGCTCTTCCACCAGCGGACGGCGCTCAAGGACGCTTTCCCACTGCTTGTAGGCTTGTTGCAGTTGCCCCTCTCTCTGCGCCCACTGGGTTTGCTCTTGCGCGATGCGTCGCTCCAACTCAAGGCGTTGGTTTTGGAGCGCTTGCCACTGCCGCTGCTTCTGCTCCAACGCTCGCAAGACTTGGCGTGCCTTTTGCAGTTCCTGCAATCGCTGTTCTACCCCGCTGCGGCGCCGCAGCCTCTCTTGCAGTTGCGCTAACTGCTGCTGGGTGTTAGCCTGTTCTGTCTCTTTCACCCGCAGTTGCGTTTCCAGCGACGCCCTTGCCTTTTGGATGGCTTGCTCCAGCGAGTGCTTTTGGCGCTCCAGTTGCTGCAGCAAAGTGGCTTTCTCGCTCAAGGTAGCCTCCGCTTTCTGCACCTTCAGGTAGTCCTGATAGCCCTTCTCAATCACCTCGGCGTTCGCCAACACCTTGCGCCACCGCTCCAACTGGCGCTGGTAATTGCGGATGTTTTGCCGAGCGTCGGCAATTTGCCGCTGCAGAGTTTGCTCTTCCGACAGCAGTTGCTCCAAGCGGGCTTTCTGTTGCAGCAAAGTTTCCCGTTGGTGTTGCAAGCGGCGGATGTCTTCTTCCAACGCCTCCAAGCGCTCCTTTGCTTCCTCGTAGTCCCGTTGGGCTTTCTGGTAGGCTTGCTGGACAGTGGGGCGCTGTTCAAGGTCTTTGTCAATCTCTTGCACCCGTCGCTCCTTTTCAGCGATTTGTCCTCTCAGCACCCTCGCTTGTTCCTTTGCTCGTTCCGCCAACTTCTCAAAAGCGTCCAAACCCAACACTTTGGCTAACAGATCTCGCCGCTCGGCAGGGTCAAGGTTCATGAACTCGCCCGACCGCCCCTGCGGCAAGAAGACTGTATTGACGAAAGTGTCGTAGTCCATCTTGAGCAACCGTTCAATTTCCTCGGTGACCCTTTGAGCGCTGTCGGACAAAATGGGACGCCACTTTTGCCCCGTCCACTGTTCAAGGGAAGCCGTTGCCCTTCTCGCCCTTCGCGCATCCTCATGGTATTGGCGCCGCACCCGATACAACTGCCCATCGCTCTCAAAAACCAAAGTGACCGCCATGCTTGTTGCGCCTTTGCGGATGAGTTCCCTGTTCTGGTGGTAGCGGGCTTTGCCGAAGAGCGCCCAAGTGATGGCGTCCAAAAGCGACGATTTGCCCGCCCCATTGGGACCAACAATTGCCGCCACCTTTATGTTGCTCAAGTCAATGGCTTGCGGCTCGCCGTAACTGAGAAAGTTGGCAATCTCCAATCGCACGGGCACCATCCCTGATCACCCCTTGCTTTCGCAGGCTGTCAATCGCTTTCCAAAAGTTGCTGCGCTAAGCGAAGCAACCGTTCCTCACGAGTTCGCACCTCTTTAGGCTGTTCTTGGAGCCACTCCTTCAGCAGTGAGAGGGGGTCTTGCCGCATCAGGCGCTCCACCTCTTCGGGGGATCGGCGAACGTCTGGTTTTGATGGTTCGGTGGGCGCATTGACTTGGATGGCAGCCAAATGATTGACTCGCTTTTCCAAAAGTTCTCGCAAGCGTGCTAAGTTAATGAAGTCCCGCTGGTGCTCCTTCACCGTCAAAAAGACGCGCACAACCGCACCGTCCAACTCGCTGTTTTGACTTAAAGCGGTCTCGGCTGCCTGCATGGGGTCTGCTTCGGCAGTGAGGTCCAACCGCACCGTTACAAAGCGACGGGTGGGAGTTGCAACAAGCCGCAAATCCTGAACGCCCCAACTGCCGTTGGGAAGGGGCGCTAAGTCCACGAGCAAAAAGCCTTTCGGCTGGTTTTCCTCTCCGAAATCCAAGCGCCCCAAATTGCCTGCGTAAACAATCGGCGGGGTTAGGTCGCCGATGAATTGGTGTCGGTGGATGTGTCCTAAAGCGACATAAGCGAACAGGGGATTGCGCAAAACGCTGGGGGGAACGATAGGTTCGGAGGCAGCATAGAGCACTCGTTCGGAGCCTGCAAACTCTGCCCCCTCCACCCACAAGTGGGCTGCTAACAGCACGGGCGAACCGTTGGGAACCACTTGGCGCATCAGTCCCTTAAGCCACTCTTCTGTCCGTCGCACCATAAGGCGGTGAACACCTTCTTCGTCCAGCCCTCGCTCTTCCTCAAAATCCACAAGGGCACGACGGGGCAAGTAGGGGAGGCAAACCACTTGCACTTCGCCCTTGCGGGTCATGACGGTTACCGTTTTCGGCTGGCGCACGAATTGCACGCCAGGGATTTTCACCACATTCACGATGTCCAACGCAGACGCTTCCCCAAAAGCGGGGGGCAAATCGTGGTTGCCTGCCAACAGCAAAACGCTGATGCCGTGCTCCGAAAGGGTAATCAGGCGCCTGAGGAACTCTCGCTGCGGGAGCGGAGCAGGGCGTTGGTGGTGGTAAGCGTCGCCAGTGAAAAGGACCAAATCCACCTGCTCGTCAATGGCTGTTTGCACCAAAAAATCCAAGCAAGTGAGGAAGTCTTGCAGTTGCGTGTGGATGCGGGTCTCGGGATCGGGCTTGCCGTGAATTTCCGCTCCCAAGTGGGCATCCGAAAAGTGCAAAATCCGCACAAGGGCTCACCTGCCTTCTAAGTCTTTTGTCGCTTCACGGAGAAAAGTATGCCGCAAGAAAATCTTGCACCTTTATCCAACGGATGCTGGGATAGCGGTCGTTGTCAAGTGGCTCAAGTTTCGCCTGTCCGCTAAACATGTTGTGCAAATACTGCATCCCCTGCCAGATGGGATAGAGAGCGTCTCTTTGTGGGCGAATCATGCGCGTGACTTTAATCAGCACTTCAAGGGTTTTGAGACTCCCTGCCCGAAGCAAGCGAAACTTTTTTCCTGTCACCTCACTTGCGACCTCTGCCAACCCCCTGGCGCTGATTTGGTCACCAGCAATGCGTAGGAACCTGGGCGTGGAAGGGTCAAGAGCCGCAAGCGCGGTGAACTCGGCGACATTGTCTATGGCGGTGAAGTCCAACAATTGGTCAGGGTTGCCCCAGTAAACAACCCGCTTCAGGTTGAAGAGGATGATGGGTGCTGGACCGACCAACAAGTCCATGAACATCCCGTTGAGGATGGATGTTGCCGAAATAGGTGCTTTGTCAAGGCGTTCGCGGAACTCCTGACGGAAGGAAAGGTTTCGGTTGGCGCTGGGAGGCAATTTCGTGTAGTCAATGGAGAAGTCGGAAGGGATGAAGCGGGGAACCCCTGCCTTAACCGCAGCGTTAAGCAGCATCGTTTGCAAATCAACAATCACATCCCGAAGCCCAGCCAAAGTTGAAACGAGGCAGTGCCCTCCAACGCACGCTTTGGTCAGTTCTTGAAGGTCGTTGAAGTTTACCACAACGACTTCCACACCTTTCTCCTGCAACTCCTTAACTTTGTCGGGAGCGCTCTCATGACGGACGAGCGCCCTCACTTTAGCACCGTGCTTGAGGAGCGCCTGAGCAACGCGCCTGCCAAGGTTTCCTGTAGCACCCGCCAAAATGATCAAGGCATTGCCCATCGCCAAGCCCCCTTGTTCGTCCTGCATTTTCGCTTTTATCGTGCTCATGCTCCTGTTCGTTGCTTGATTTCCCGCACCAACGCCTCTTCGCTCACTTTCAGCCGCAAGGGCAAAGAGTCTTCCCATCCCTTGCGGAAAGCAAAACCAGCGGTAATCCACAGTTCGCCTGGGCGTCGCTCAAACAAGTAAGGGTAACTCAACTGTCCGCCGGGCTGTTTCGCAAAGACAAGCGGTTTCGTCCAAGTTTTGCCGTCGTCTTCGGAGAACGCGATGGACAACTCTTCCCGATGCCACGAACACGGGAACTCGGTATGTTGCGGCAAGTGCACTTTGGGATACTCCCGCCCTTCAAGGTGCAAACGGTTCCAGACCAACACAAGCCGACCACTTTGCAACCGCAGGAGGTAACCTGGCGAGTTGCTGGCGTCAATCGTGCTGGGATAGATGATGCGCCAGTAGCGACCGCCGTCTTCCGAGATGGCTTGCCAGAATCGGTCCAAACTGGTGCGGATGAGCATCAGCAAGCGTCCATCGCTCAGTTCCGCTAAAGTGGGTTCAAAAGCGCCATCGTGGTGACCGTGTCCGCCTAAATCAATCCAGTTGCTGCGCCGCCAAGTTTTGCCTTCATCGTCCGAGTAAACGGTGCAGGTGATGAGCCGACCAGGGTTACTGGTCATGTGCTGCAACGGTGCCACGATGCGTCCCGTGCGGGTTTGGATGAAAGCGAAAAAGTTTGGGTTGTATCCATCCAGCACCCGTTGGTTGTCCACCCAAGTGCGTCCATCGTCCAAACTGCGGGTTGCCCAAACTTCCAAGCGGCAGTCCTCTTTTGGCTCCTTGCGTTCTGCGTCCCACGAGAAGCGGTAGGTGGTGAAGTTGAGGTAGACCAAAACTAAGGTGCCTTTCTGGGTGCGGAGCAGGTAGTAGGAAGCCGGCTCGCGAGGGTTGATGCCGTCGCAAACAAAGGTTGGCTCCGACCAAGTTTGTCCGTCATCGGTGCTGATGCGAAAGCCTTTATCGTCCACCGTTGCCAAACTGCCATCGGGAAGCGCGACAAACGGACCGTTGCGGTCAATGGGGAGAGGTTCAAACAGCGGATGCACCCAGCGGTTTTGGTCCGAAAGGGATGCTGAAGCGTTCGTTCTGCCCATGTTTCCCCTCTCGCTCCTTCCAAAAATGGTTTGCTTTTCATGATAGCGCGCTGCAATCTATGTCGCTTTTGTAAATGTGGGGCGCATGACCGATATCGGCAGGAACCTGTTAGCATGCGTTTTCTCTACAAACCTGCAAAAATTCAAGTGGCAAATGCTCTCAAGCATTGCGGCGCTGCCAAAGGAGGGGAGCCACGGTGAAGCGATGGTGGTTGCTGTTTGTTCCTTTGTTACTCCTTTGCGGCTGCGGAGGGCGCACCCGTCACACCGTCGTCTCAGGTGGGCAGGGTTCGCTGGAAGGGCTGCAGTTCATCCCTGCTGACCATAGCCGCGAGGTGGACACGGACACCGACCCCGAAATTTTCTGGCTCCCTGGCTATGAGCCACCTGAGCGCTTTACTGTCGCCCTTCGGCGCATTGATGAGTTCAGTGACACCCATCCTGTTAGCACGGAGTTGGAGCGGAGCGGCACCAACCGTTGGAAGTTGAAAGTTGTGGGCACATTGGAAGAAGGCTCCCTTTACTCCATTCTCGTCCGCGACGACACCCGAGGGACGGACAAGGAAGCGTGGTTCTTAACGGAGAAATCGCAGTGGCGATCTCCAAAGCCTTCAGCGGAACCGTCGCCAAAAGAAGGTGCCTCAAAAGAAAGTGCCTTTGAGCACACCGTCGTTCGGGCAGCACCTTTGCCACCGTAACGGTTTCGCGGGGCAAGAGGCTCACATCATTTGCAGCGGGTCCACATCAATGGTCAAGGCAGCCCGCGTTTCGGCATCCAAGATGGAGAGGGCTTTGTCCACGACTTCGTGTAGTGGCTTTCGCTCTCGGCTGCGCAGCAAGAGATGGTAACGCCAGCGCCCTTGCAAGCGAGGCACTACGCATTCGCTCGGTCCCAACACTTCCACGCCGACCGCGTTGAGCGAAGCGATGGCTCGCCGAAGAGCAACCGCAGCCGCTCTGATGCGCGCCTTCGCGACATTCGGGTCTGGGTCGCTGGTGAGCACTTCTATCAGGTGCGCATAGGGCGGATAAGGTGGGTGGCGGCGATTTTGCAACTCCGTGACGAAAAAGCGATGGTAGTCTTGCGCGATGGCTAACTGGACAGCGTAATGCTCGGGAAAGCGCGTTTGGATGAATACAACGCCCGGTTTCTCGCCGCGTCCCGCTCGCCCTGCCACTTGGGTGAGCAACTGGAAGCATTCTTCCGCTGCGCGATAATGGGGGAAGAGCAAAGTTTGGTCTGCGTTGAGCACGCCCACAACGGTCACACGAGGGAAGTCCAACCCTTTCGTCACCATTTGCGTGCCAACCAAAACTTGCGCCTCGCCGTTGCGGAACGCGTTGAGGATGCGGGCATGTTCACCCCGACTGACGACCGCATCCCTGTCAAGGCGCAAAACTTGCGCTTGCGGGAACAATCGCTTCACTTCCGCTTCCACTCGCTCCGTGCCAGCGCCCTTGAGAACCAGCACGCTGCTGCCACACTTGGGGCATTTCGGCTGATAAGGTTGACGGTGCCCGCAGTGGTGGCAGCGCAAGTCATCAGAACCCGCATGATAGACAAGGCTGACAGCGCAATTGGGGCACTGGGCCGTGAATTGACACTGTTGACAGAAAGCAACCCGCGCATAGCCCCGTCGGTTCAGGAACAGGATGACTTGCTCGCCGTTGGCGAAAGCGGTTGCCATCGCGTCAATCAGTGGGTCGCTGAGGAGTTCGGAGCGGCGATGCACAGTTGCCCTTTGGTCAATGAGGTGCACCGTTGGCAATGGTTTCCCTTCCACCCGCTGCGTTAGGCGCAGCAGCGTCCATTGCCCTTTCAGCGCACGGTAGTAACTGTCAAGGGACGGAGTAGCGCTACCAAAAACGACGACGGCTCCACACAGGTGTGCCCGCATCAATGCCACTTCACGGGCGTGGTAGCGAACGCCTTGCTCCTGCTTGTAGGAGTGGTCGTGCTCTTCGTCCACGATGATGAGCCCCAAGTTGGGCACGGGCGCAAAGAGGGCAGAACGAGGACCGATGACGATGGGGCATTCGCTCCGCTTGACTTTCCGCCACTGTTCAAAACGCGTGCTGGGCAGCAAGGCGCTGTGCCAGATAGCAACTTTTTCGCCGAAGCGGTGGCGGAAAACGCCTACAATTTGCGCTGTCAAGGCAATTTCAGGAACTAACACGATTGTTCCCAACCCGCGTTGCAATGCTTGCTCTACCGCCCGCAAGTAAACTTCCGTTTTGCCCGATGCCGTCACACCGTGCAGGAGGAAGACGCGGGGGGAGGGACTGGGGACTGGGGGCTGGAGGTTGGAAGGTGAAGCAATTTGGGTCAGCGCTTGAGTAATGGCATTAACGGCAGCGCGTTGTTCATCCGTTAGTTCCACAACGGGAGCAGCAAAAGCAAGGGCTTCCGCTTCCCAACTGCGGTCGGGAACGAACTTCAGTTCGTCCAACAACCCGCGCTGCACGAGGGTTTGGATAGTGCTGCGGTCAAAGCCTTCTTCCGCCAAATCGGACAACAACTCGGCAACACCTTCTTCAAGGCGATACAGCACCGCTATTTGCTTGTCTGTTAAGCGGTAGCGCTGTCGGGCAGTCGGATCGGCTTCCAATGCTTGGAGCACTTGCGCCCCCTTTTCAGAGAGGCGGACGGCTTTTTGCGGGCGCGGTTGAACGGGCTTAGCGCGGACATCGCTCACTTCCTCAATAACGCCTTTGCGCTTGAGCGCCGATAATGCTGTTGCTAACTGTCGTGGGGACGGTTCGTCCAACGCTTCCGAGAGTTCATCATAAGTGGCTTCGCCGTCCAACGCTTTGAGGGCTTCCACAATGCGCTTTTGCACTGGCGAGCCTTTGACCGCGCTTTCGTCAGGGTTCACCAGTCGGAACAGGCGTTCCACCGCTCGCTGCCATCCTGACGGGACGATAAGTTGAAGGGCTTCGTCAAGGGAGCAATGGTAGTAGCGGGCGATTTGCTGGGCTAAACGCCATAAAGTTTCATCAAACAGCGGTTCGGGCGACAAAACTTCCAAGATGGGCTTGACAGTTACTCCTTCAGGGAGCGAAGGCGGCGTGTCCGTCACCGATACAACATAGCCAATCACTTTCCGCTCCCGCAGCGGAACGGCAACGCACGAACCAACCGTCACCTTGCCGTCCAAAGTTTCGGGGATGGCGTAGGTTAGGATGTTGCCAACCGCTGCCAGTTTGATGTCCACGCAGACTTGCGCGTAGCGCATACGCTTTGCACCAACGCAAAAATGTAGCACAGTTCTTCTGCTGCGGAAGGGCGGCGAAAACTCATTCCCGCTTCAGCAAAGTCACAATGTGCGCGCCCACCAGCAAAACAACGCCCGAAGAGAACAACGCACTGCCGACGGAAACAGCGGAGTCTTGGCGACCAGGCGTGAGGATGGCATACAACCAAATCGCCGCTGCCAACACCAACCCGAGGACGCCCAGAAGTTGCCACCACTGGGGCACGCCCCACCGACGCTGTTGCTCACCCATCGTGCATCCCTCCCTTAGCAAGGAAGCAAAAAATCCTAAGGCATACCACCCCTGCGTGGATGCTACACTCAACTGCACCCGCTTCAATTGTAGCACTACTGCCTTCAGAAAGGGCGTCCTCGCACCAGCATAACGCCCAACGCCATCAGCCAAAGGGAAAGGAGCAGGGTGAGGATGCCTAATGCGGTAGCCGCTTTGCGCCACCGTTCCACCACTTCTTGGGGAGCGTTCTGGCGGGCTAACGCCGTCACCTTCGGTCCCACCCAAAGGTCGTGCAAAGCGTTGATGAGGACCAAGAGGGCGAAAGTGCTCACCTTCTCCAACAGCGTTCGCCCGAAGGCACCTGTCCAAAGGTGCCCTGTCACCAAATCGCCCCAACCATAACCACGAACGCCGATGTTGTAGATGCCTGTAAGAAGGAGCACCAACAGGGATACCCACCCGATCACCCGCCAGCGCAATGCTACTAACCGCAGCGCGGTGGAACGCACAGGTTGCAAATCGGGATGGCGCAAAGTGGGCAAAAAGCCCAGTGACAAAAACACCATCCCGCCAACCCAAACAGCGGCAGCGAAAAGGTGCAGCCATATGGACAAGAAGTAAAGCGCACTCACGAACCTTAACCCTCCTTTGCGGTTTGCGAAAGGGCTGCACAAAATACCCTCAACGAACCCTGTCCCTTGCCTCCATCTCTGTAGCGAGTCGTTAGTGAAGGCAACGAGCGCAAGCGTTTCCCGAGTAGTGGCTACGATTATGTCTCAGACAACCAAATCGTGGCGGGGTTGGCAAAATTGAAGGGCACTTTGCGGAAGGAGGTCAGAAGCAATGCGTTTGGTGACTTACGGTGAACGAGGAGAGGAACGCTTAGGCGTGTTGGTGGACGATGGGCGCTACATCCTTGACTTGAACATCGCTTCTAACGGGAGCATCCCGTCCGATCCCATTGCCTTTCTGGACGGCGACTATTGGGAACTGGCGCGCAAAGTTTTAAGCCAACCTGTCGCAGAGTTGCGGGCGGCAGCATTGGTGGAAGCCGATGCGGTGCGGCGCGGGGCACCTATTCCCGAACCACGCACCATCATCGCTTTGGGGCTCAACTACCTTGACCATGCGCAAGAGGGGGGGCAAGCGCCCCCACCCAATCCCTTGCTGTTCGCCAAAGCACCCGCTGCCACCATCGGTCCCTACGACGACATCGTCTATCCGCCCCAAGTGACTCAGTTGGATTACGAGGCGGAACTGGCTGTCATCATTGGCAAGCGGGCGAAAAACTTGACCCCTGAGCAAGCGTGGGGCGCGATCGCGGGTTACACCGTCATCAACGATGTGAGCGCCCGCGATATCCAGTTCAGCGAGAGCCAGTGGTTCCGTGCCAAAAGTTTTGACACTTTTGCCCCGATGGGACCGTGTTGGGTCACCCCTGACGAAATCGGTGACCCACAAAACTTGCGGATTTGGTGCGATGTCAACGGGGAACGGCGACAGGACAGCACGACGGCGAACATGATTTTCAAAATCCCCGACATCGTCGCGTTCATCTCGCAAGTATTCACCCTGCGTCCAGGCGACATCATCGCCACTGGCACGCCCGCCGGTGTTGGCGTTTTCCGGAAACCACCCCGCTTGCTGCAAGTGGGTGACATAGTGGAAACGGGCGTTGAAAACATTGGCGTTATGCGCAACAAAGTAGTCAGTGCAAGCGCTTCGCAGAAGTAAAGCAAGCAAACGAAAGCACCCAAGAATGCTCCGTCTCCGCAGCAGTGGCAAGCGAGGGAGTAAGGATCTGCGCTCTGGCAGTGGCTACCATCCATACCAGTAGATCGCAGCGAGAACGCTGCATACCTTAAACATCATTCCCTTCCTGTGTCATCTCCTCCTGTCGGCGGCACCCCTTTCGGGTGAAAGGCACTGCTCTCCGAAAGGAGAGTAGGCAACGGCTGACCGCCGAGAGAGCGCCAAAGAGGGCAAAGATACGGCTTCTTGCTGCACCAAAGGTGGGGCAAGGGGTCGTGGGGCGCAAGTCAGTCGCCCCCCTGCAGAGGCTTGCGGTGTTGCCTGAAGGCAGCGCTGAAGGAGGTATGCAGGCGTTGCACCCGTTGGGTGACGGCGGAAGCCCGAACCGTTCCTTTCATGGTTGCGGGCAAGGGTCGCAACGAGTTTCCGCTCACTGCGATCTACTGATACCAGAACCGTAGCAACTTAGCGACGGTGGGTCGCACCTGCTTGCGCGGAACAATCAGGTCTATGTGACCATGCTCAAACTGAAACTCTGCTTGGCGGTGTTCCTTTGGGACCTTTATCTTCAGCGACAACTCTATCACCCTCGGACCTGTGAACCCCACTAACGCCCCTGGCTCTGCCAAGATGATGTCCGCCAGAGAGCCGAAAGAGGCGTGAACGCCTGCCATGCTGTCGGTCAACAGGGCAATGTAAGGCAACCCTGCTTTGTGCAGCCGCCAGCAAGCAGCGCTCGTCTTCGCCATTTGCATCAGCGACAGAATCCCCTCTTGCATTCTCGCTCCTCCGCCGCTACCGATGATGAGGAAAACGGGCAATTGCTCCTCTATCGCTCGCTCCATCAAGCGGGCAATTTTCTCTCCAACAACGCTCCCCATGCTCCCACCCATAAAGCCGAAATCGGTGATGCCGATGGCAACCGCCATTCCCTCTATGCTCCCTTTCCCAGTCAAAGCCGCATCCTTCAGTCCCGTTCGCTTCTGGTCGCGCTGCACCTTCTCTTGATACTCGGGAAAGTTCAAAGGGTCAGCGGGGGCGAGGGAAGCGTCCCACTCCTCAAAAGAGCCTTCGTCCACTGTGATGGATAGGCGCTCCCATGCCCCAATTCGCTCATGGTAGCCGCACTTCGGACAGACTTTCAGGTTGGCTTCAAAGTCCTTACGGTAAATCATGGCTTCGCAATTGCCACATTTGTGCCAGACATCGGTGGGGAGTTCAGCAAGGGCGAGAGGGGTTGTCGGTGCTATCTCGTTGTTTTGCCCTTCTGCCACACGCCAACACCTCCTAAACCAAACCTGAGTTTCTCCTGCTCCAAGCGTTCGGGTGCTGCGAGCGGCTCACCCTGATTTTAGCGGCTTCTCCTTCACGACGCAAGAAGGGCTTGCGAGCCCTCACGATAGCAAGGTGCTATCATTTTCTGCTCTGGAAGGAATGCCGAAAGCGAAAGCGTAAGATAAGGAGGGACTGAGATGAGAGTTGTCGTGACAGGAGGCGCAGGGCGCATCGGGCAAGCCGTTGTGCGTGCCTTGTTGGAGCGCGGGGACGATGTCCTTGTCCTGGACATGCGGGTGCCTGAAGAGAAGCGATGCGAATTCGTCTGCGCTGATGTTACCGATTTTGTCCAGATCCTCAATGCTTTCAGGGGCATGGAAGCAGTGGTGCACTTAGCCGCTATCCCTGGTCCTTGGCGGAACATGCCACAGGAAGTGATGCGGGTCAATGTGATGGGCACTTACCATGTGTTGGAAGCCTGCCGCCAACTGGGCATTCTCAAAGTCGTCGTGGCGTCCAGCATCAACGCAGTAGGGCTCAGTTACAACCGTGAGCGACCGCGCTTGGATTACTTGCCCATTGATGAGCAACACCCTGCTCGTCCCGAGGATTGCTACAGCCTTTCCAAATGGCTGGGGGAACAAGTGGCAGATGCAATGGTTCGCTTGGAACCGAATATGAGCATCGTAAGTTTGCGGTTTCACGGGGTTGTTTCGCCTGAATGGTATCCTCGTTGGCGAGAGCATCCCCGACGCGATATCCCGGGCGACTTCAAAGGGTTGTGGGGCTATGTGGACATCCGAGATGCAGTAGAGGCAGTGTTGAAGGCATTGTCTGTGTCTTGGACGGGGCACCAAGCCTTTTTTATTTGTGCGGCAGATACCAGTTCGGCGGTGCCCACGATGGAGTTGGTCAAGGCGGTGTATCCCGATGTGCCTTTGAAGCGGGCGTTAGGCGAGTTTGAGGGGCTCTTTGACCTGACGAAAGCGAGGGAATTGTTGGGATGGCAGCCCCGCTACTCGTGGCGGCAAGAGGCGTGAAGAAGCGTGTCACAATTGTTGGCTGACACTTCGTTCAAAAGGGGGTCAACGGCTGTGCAAACGGTTTTGCGCGGGAGAGCCCACAAGTTTGGCGACAACATTGACACGGACATCATCATTCCCGCTCGCTACTTGGTGACTACCGACCCGGCGGAGTTAGCAAAGCATTGCATGGAAGCGATTGCGCCCGACTTTCCTCAGCGGGTGCAACGGGGAGACATCATCGTGGCGGGCGAAAACTTTGGGTGCGGTTCTTCGCGCGAACATGCCCCGTTGGCGATCAAAGGGCTGGGCATTAGTTGCGTCATCGCCAAGAGTTTCGCCCGCATCTTCTACCGCAACGCGTTCAACATCGGGTTGCCCGTTCTGGAGTGTCCGCAAGCGGTGGAGGACATTCGGGAAGGGGACGAGTTGGAGGTCAACTTGGAAACGGGCACAATTCACAACCGCACTACGGGCAAAACTTACCAAGCAATGCCCATCCCGCCCTTCATGCGCCAAATTCTGGAGGCAGGCGGGTTAATCAGTTATGTGCAGCGGAAGTTAGGCGTCGCTTCGTGACAAGACCTTTAGTGGCGATGAATCCTATGGTGACGGCGAGCAGCGGGGCGTCGCTCTGTTTGGTTTTGCCGCAGGAAGCGACGCAGGTTTTCGGGAGCGATGACCATCCCCACAGCGAAGCCCAAACCTGTGCTGGCAAATTCATCCCAAGGCAGTTCCAACAGCAAAGACCGTTTCATCGTCCGCAACCAAGTCGCGATGAGCCGCAGCGGATCGGCAACGAAAAGGAAGGGGTAGCCTTGCTCGCTTTTGGGAATGGCGTTGAAAAGCCGCTCCGCTTCCTGAGAGATTTGCAAGCGGCGCTTCTCCAACAGGATCTCAGTCGCATCTCCTTGCAGGTCACCGTGCAAGTAATCCATGATGGTATGGAAGGCTTCTCGCGCCAGGGGAAACCATTGGGCTGCGGCGGTCATAGCAAGGTGGAGGATGGAAAGGGTTTCCCCCTCGTCGGGGAGCCGGGCAACCCGTCGCACCCAGAAAGCGTGAGGCGCCAACCGGTGCCAACCCTCGTCACCCAATACCAAAAGTGGAGCGATGTAGCAACTGGCAAGGACAAGGGCGTCGCGCACATCCGTTGGCACATCGGGAGATAATTCGGTGAAAACGCGCGCAGTGCTCCCCTGCGGGTAGTTGAGGACGATGCCAACCCCGTTGGCAGCGTTCCCCGGCAAGAGCCCTATTTCTGCGGGTTGAAGATGACGGTGCAGCCATTGTCCCCCAAGGTCAACAAAGTTGCTTGCAGAAGGGAACAAAATCACGCGCACGCTTTTGAGCGATGCCAGATAATGGTGCAGCACAGGCTTTCACCTCCGCTTTGGGACGGGAAAGCCTTGCCGTGCGGGTGGAAGGCAAAGGGGCAATGCTTACAACCCTGCTGCCTTTAATGTCCGTTCCAGTTCAGAGGGGCTGTCAGGCAGTCCCTCAAAAATGCGAACGACGACGCCCTTCTCGTTGACCACATAAATGGTTGGCAACCCCTCCACCTTGAAGCGGTTTGCTACCTCGGCTCTCGGATCCAGTGCGACCGTGTAAGGAACTTTCGTTTGCCGCACGAATGGACCCACAGATTCTCTCCCATCTTCATCCACGCTAATCGCCAAGATGAACAAGCCTTTTTTGTGGTATTTCTGGTGCAATTGGCTCAGCCACTTGCTGGTGACTTGGCACGGGGGGCACCAAGTTGCCCAGAAATCCAAAAGGAGCACTTTGGGCTTCAAGGTGCGGTTATTTCGCCCCTCTTTGATTTGCACCGAGACCTTTCCACCAACCACCCGCACGACAACTGTCTTCCCGTCCAACAGGGTTGTTTGGAAAGAAGGAATGGGCTTTCCTTCCCTTAAAGCAGCGAACACGACAGCACTCAAAAGGGCAACTGCGGTTATGCCCAGAAAGGCGTAGCGAGCCATCCGAACACCCTCCTTTTCGGTTAGCGCTTCTATTGTGCCAAAGGAATGGAGTGCCGTCAAGGGTAACAGGTAACAGCCTTTCGCCCTATACTTTGACAAGGTCATGGCTGTTGATTTACGGAGGTGACAGAGACGGGATGCGAGAGTGGTGCCTTTCGGAAATAACGCTTCACCACATCCGCACGGTCGGGGTGCCGGAAGTGGTGGTGTTGCCCATCGGTGCTTGCGAACCGCACGGGTTGCACTTGCCCTACGGCTCAGACACCTACGAAGCCGTCGCCATTGCGGAACAAGCCTGTGCCCGAGCCAGCGAACGAGGAGCAAGGGTGTTGCTTTTACCCGCTATCCCCTACGGTGTGGACAGCAACCTTCTCGCTTTCCCCATGACCATCCATGTCCGGCAGGAGACCCTCAATCAGATAGTGCGAGACATCGTCTTTTCGCTGGAGCGGCACGGGGTCTACAAACTCGTCTTGCTGAACGGGCACGGGGGCAACGACTTTGTCGGTGGTCTGCGAGACCTTTACGGGCAGACAAAGGTGTGGGTGTTTTTGGTAAACTGGTGGCAGGTGGGTAGCGACCGAGCAAAAGAAATCTTTGACGAAGTAGGCGACCATGCCGGCGAGATGGAAACCAGCGTCTGTTTAGCCGTTATCCCGCACTTGGTGCGTTTAGAACTTGCCGACGAAGGAAAGGTGCGCCCCTTCCGTATGGAAGCGCTAAAACGGGGTTGGGCGTGGACAACACGACCGTGGGAGCGCTTGACAACCAACTCTGGACACGGTGACCCTCGGAAAGCAACGGCGGAGAAAGGGAAGCAATACCTTGACATCGTGGTGGAACGCATCACTGACTTCTTGGTCGCCCTCTCGCACGCCCCCCTTGATGAGTGGTTTCCTTTTGAACCGTCAGAGGGGTAGCGTTTTGCTGCAGAGCACTTTAAAATGTCTGAACAGCAGGGCATAAGGAATATGCGTTCCTGCGCCCACGAACTTTGTGGGAGGTGTTGGCGATGCAAGCGCCAACGACGCGTCGGACTGTATTGGATGTGTTGAAGGAGCAGGGGAAGTTAACGGACGAGCAAGTGCAAGCAGCGCTAAGTGCCCAGCAGCAAGCGGTGGGGCAGCCTATTGAGCGCATTTTGGTGGACTTAGGGTTTGTCTCTGAAACGGATGTGCTGGCAGCACAAGCCCGCTTGCTGGGCGTCCAGTATGTGGACCTCAACAAAGTCCGCCCCGATGAAAGCGCGGTCAGTTTCGTCTTAAGCCGCGTCTCCATTGATTACCTGCGTGAGAGGAAGTGTGTCCCCCTCCGCATTGAGCAGAACCGGCTCATGGTGGCGATGGTGAACCCGCGCGATATCGTCACCGTTGACGAACTGAGGATGCGAATAGGCACAGGCTTGGTCATCGTCCCCCTGTTAGCCAGCGCCACACAAGTGGAAGCAGCACTGGGAGAACTGGCTGCCTCAGGTCCTGCCCCCTCCGCTGCCCCCGCTCCCGGACGAGGTGCTGCTGGATTGGGTTTCAGCGTGGACGACCTTTTGAAGCAAATTGACGCAGAGCGGTATGGTGGGGAAGTGGCAGCGGGACCTTTAGCAGGACAAATTGCTCGCGTAGATGCCACTGATGTAGAAGCAGCCCAAGAAGCCCCAGTTATCCGTCTGCTTGATACTATCTTGCGAGAAGCCATCCGCAACGATGCTACGGACATTCACATTGAGCCCATGCAAGACAGGGTTCGGATTCGGTTCCGCATTGACGGAATTTTGCACGAAGTGCTGCGGCTCCCGAAGTTTCTGGCGGCACCCCTTGTTGCTCGCGTGAAAATCTTGGGCGACATGGATGTGGCGGAAAAGCGCGTCCCTCAAGACGGACGAATGCGCATTGAGATGCAAAAGCGACGGTTTGACGTGCGCATCTCCACCATCCCTACCGTGAACGGCGAGAAAGCCGTCCTGCGGTTGCTGGACCAAACCTCACCTCTGATGGGCTTGGAGAAACTGGGGCTGTGGGAGGATGACTTGGCGAAGGTGGAATTCCTGATCAGCCAGCCTTACGGCATGATTCTCAGCACAGGTCCAACTGGCGCTGGCAAGACCACTACCCAGTATTCCATCCTGCACCGCCTTAACACAACCGAGGTCAACATCATCACCATTGAGGAGCCTGTGGAGTATGAGGTATCGGGCATTAACCAAGTCCATGTGAACCGAAAAGCGGGAGTGACCTTCGCTACAGCATTGCGCTCCTTCCTGCGGCAGGACCCTGACATCATCTTGGTGGGAGAGATCCGCGACTTGGAGACAGCCGACGTGGCGTTCCAAGCCGCTTTGACGGGTCACTTAGTCCTCTCCACTTTGCACACCAACGACGCACCGACCGCTACTACCCGCTTGATTGAAATGGGCGTGGAGCCCTTCTTGATTTCTGCTGCGGTGATTGGCGTGATCGCCCAACGGTTGGCTCGCCGCATTTGCACCAACTGCAAGGAACCTTACAAGTATCCTGAAGAACTGCTGGCGCGCTTTGGAACGGACTTGAGCGAGTTGAACGGAAAGGAACTCTATCGCGGGCGCGGCTGTGAGGCATGCCGCTACACAGGCTACAAAGGACGCATCGGCATCTTTGAAGTGTTCGTGATGAACTCCGAAATCGCTGACCTGGTTTTGCGCCGAGCCCCTATTTCGGAAATCCGAGACGCTGCCATTGCCTCTGGCATGACTACCTTGTTGCAAGACGGTTGGCGGAAGGTGCTTGCCGGCATCTCTACCCCAGATGAAATCTTGCGCGTCGTGACCACTGTTGGCTACTAATGCGGCAACGGTCGTGTTGAGTGTGAGTAAGGTAGTGCAAGGAAAGGAGGTTTGGCGAAGATGGAGATAGAATTGACGCCGATGGAGCAACAGCCAGCAACACCGACGGCTCCGACGACCTTGGGGGTTCGTCCCGTGGCTGCGCCTGTGCGGGAACTGCCGACTTTGGACGATGTGCACATTGATGACTTGCTCAAAGAAGTCGTTCGCCGTAACGCCTCTGACCTCCACCTGTGTGTCGGCGTTCCCCCCATTTTGCGGATTGATGGGCAGTTGTATCGCACCAACTTCCAACCAGCAACGCCAAAACAAACCCAACGCCTCATCTACGAAATCCTGACCGACGAGCAAATCCAACGGTTTGAGAACAACTTGGAGTTGGACTTTTCTTACTCCCTCCAAGACATCGCTCGTTTTCGGGTGAACATTTACAAGGAACGGGGTTGCATCGCAGCAGCCTTTCGGCTGATCCCCCGCCGCATCCCGACGGTTCGGGAATTGGAGTTACCACCCATTTTGGAAGAACTGGTCATGCGCCCCCGAGGGCTTATCTTGGTCACCGGTCCGACGGGGCACGGCAAGTCCACTACCCTGGCAGCGATGATTAACCACCTGAACACCCACAAGAGCCTGCACATCATCACCATTGAAGACCCCATTGAGTATCTGCACACCCACAAAAAGTGCATCATCAACCAACGAGAGTTGGGTGAAGACACGAAGAGTTTCCCCAGCGCCTTGCGCAGCGCGTTGCGGGAAGACCCCGATGTAATTCTGGTAGGTGAGATGCGTGACCCTGAGACCATTGCCATCGCCATCACAGCAGCGGAAACGGGTCACTTGGTTCTCTCCACCCTCCACACCAACAGCGCTGCGGAAACCATTGACCGCATCATTGACGTTTTCCCGCCAAACCAGCAGCCGCAAATTCGGGTGCAGTTGTCCATGAACTTGGTGGCAGTGATCTCCCAGCAGTTGCTTCCCAGGGCGCCCGGCGCACCTCGCAACCCCTTCGGTGGCGGTCGCATTGCAGCAGTGGAAATCATGATTGCTAACCCTGCTATTCGCAACCTTATCCGAGAAGCCAAGACCTATCAAATCCCCTCCATGATTCAAACGGGTGCTGCCGAAGGAATGCAAACGATGGACCAAGCCCTGCGGGATTTGTATGTGCGTGGGTTGATCACTTACGAAGACGCGATGGCCCGTGCCCACAACCCCGAGGAATTGAAGAAACTCATCGCAGGAGCAGTAGCGCCTACAGGCACTCGTTAAAAAAGACACCGATAGGTGGCATAAAAGGAGTGGCAGTTGGCTTGGTCGGTCCGATGATGGAGGTGACAAAGGATGCCGACTTTTGCTTATGTCGCCCGAACGCCACAGGGGCAGGTTAATCAAGGCACCATTGATGCTCCCGATGAGCGAACGGCACTGCAGCAGTTGCGGCAACAGGGATTGGTCGTCACTTCCATCCGTCAACAAGGTGGTCCTGCACGCGCTGCCCAGCGACAGCAAATGTCCTTGGGCGCTGCCATTAGCCGAGTTAAACTTCGGGACATGGCGCTCTTCTGTCGCCAGTTAGCCACCCTCATCAACGCGGGTGTTTCCCTCGTCCGCGCTTTAGCCGTCCTGGAGCGGCAAACCCAAAACCCGCGCTTGAAGTTCGTCATTCTCCAACTAACCCGCGATGTGGAAGACGGTTTGGCACTCTCCCGTGCTATGGCGAAGTTCCCCCGCGAATTCTCCAACCTCTTCGTCGGAATGGTGCGCGCCGGCGAAGTGGGTGGCGTCCTGGATGAAACCTTGCAGCGGATGGCAACCTTCTTGGAAAAGGACTTGGAACTGCGGCGCAAAGTTAAGTCAGCGATGACCTACCCCACCTTGGTTATCATCTTCGCATTGGCGATTGTGATTTTCCTAAGCGTCTGGATTGTGCCTAAGTTCATGCAATTGTTCGCAGACTTGGGTGTCAAAGAGGACAAGTTCCCGCTGCCCACCCTCATCATGAAGCGGTTCAGTGAGTTCCTCATCAACAAGTGGTATTTCCTCGTCGGTGGAGTTGTAGCGTTCGTCTTTGCCTTCAGCGTGTTCATTCGCACCCGCTTTGGCAAGCGCGTTTACGATTGGGTCAAACTGAAGGTGCCCGTCCTCGGTCCCATCAACCACAAGATTGTGTTAGCCCGTTTTGCCCGCACCTTTGGCACCTTGATGGGCAGCGGCGTGCCCATTCTGCAAGCAATGGACACGACAGCAGGTGCGATTGACAATGACATCCTCTCCCGCGCCGTCATGGAAGCGCGGATGGCAATTCGCGAGGGCGAACGCATCGCTGACCCCTTGGAACGCAGCCGCTTGTTCCCACCGATGGTTGTCCACATGATTTCCGTCGGTGAGGAGACGGGTTCGTTGGACCAGATGTTGCAAAAGGTGGCGGACTTCTACGAAAGCGAAGTGGACGCTGCCCTCCACGCCCTCGCCTCCACCATTGAGCCTGTGATGATTGTCGTGCTGGGTGTGATCGTGCTGTTCATCCTCCTGTCAGTGTTCCTTCCGCTGATCACCATCATCCAAGACCTGACGCAAAGTGAGCAGTGACGATGGGGGAAGCAACCATCAGGGCGCGCCCTCCGTGGCTGGGAGCAGCGCCCCGTTTCCTTATTGTTCGCCTCTCTGCCTTAGGCGATACCTTGATGTCCTCACCTGTCGCCCAAGCCCTTCGGGAAGCGTTCCCTCACGCCCACATCGGTTGGGTTGCGGAGAAACGATGTGCCCCCGTTGTAGAAGGGAATCCTTACCTCAACCGAGTGCACCTATGGGATGGCACGCTGAGGGGTCTGTTGGAAACGGTTCAAGACATTCGCCGTGAAAGATACGAAGTCGCGCTGGATGTGCAGGGGCTTCTCAAAAGCGCGCTTATCCCTTGGCTTGCTCGCATCCCTGTTCGGATCGGGTTTGCAAACGCTCGTGAGGGTTCCGTGCGGTTGCTTACTCACACCGTTCCCCCACCCCCTCCGACGCCTTTCGCTTCTGGCCGAAACTTGCACCTGCTGAAAGCGTTGGGCGTTCCCGTTGACTTCCACCGTCACCGCCTCTTTTTCCCCCTTGCGGAGGGGCACCGCGAAGCAGCGCGCCGCCACATAGCCGCACTGGGCTTGGAACCAAAGCGGTTCGTCGTCCTCACTCCCGCCACTACACGCCCGCAAAAGCATTGGGTGAAGGAACGATGGAGCGAATTAGCCACGCGCCTCTGGACGGAGCAAAAAATGCCTGCCGTGCTGCTGGGCAGCGCAAACGATCGTCCACTTCTCCAATGGATCGCAGCCCAATGTCCAGCGCCGGTTTTTGTTGTCTGTCACCTCCCGCTGAAGGAAGCCGTTGCGCTTATAGAGCAGGCTGCTGTTTTGGTGGGACCAGACTCGTTTCCTATCCACGCTGCTTTAGCCGTTGGCACTCCCGCTGTCGCTTTGTTCGGTCCCAACGACCCTTATCGGTTCAGAAACGAATTGGGCATCCGAGTTCTGGAGCATGACCTCCCTTGCCGTCCCTGTGGGCGTCGCCCCACTTGCGGCGGCACTTTCCCCTGCATGGCAATGATCACAGTGGACGAAGTGCTTGCAGCAATTGAAGCGTTCTTGCGAAGCGATTTCAGTGTCCGCCTGCTCTAATGCTTCCAACCTTACCTTCGTTCGCACCAACGCTTCAAAATTTGTCCGTGGTGACATTAAAGTGATTCGCGAACAAATTGCGTCAACGACGATACCTTCTCGCATTGTCACAAAAGGCAACCTAAGCGAACTCTACCTGAGTTTGCAAGGGGAAGGTCTCTGGGTAGGCATCCCGATGGTGTTTGTGCGCTTGAGCGGGTGCCACCGGCGCTGTCGCTATTGTGACACTGAATACGCCCTCGTCGCTGAACGCCACGCCCGCATCTGGCACCGATGGAGAATAGGTGCCCCCGACCTGGTCGTGGAGAATCCTGTTTCTTTGGAGCAGGTGATAGCGTGGGTTTGTCAAGCCGCAAACAAAACCGCTGCTTGGGTGACTTTCACGGGGGGCGAACCGCTCCTGCAAGCCGACTTCATTGCGGCTTTAGCCGTTTCCTTAAAAGCACGCTGCTTCCGCCTCCTTTTGGAAACCGAAGGAGGGCTTCCTGATGCTTTAGCGAAAACCCTCCATCACTTGGATGCCGTCGCTGCCGACATCAAGTTGCCTTCCACCACTGGCGAGCCGCTAGATTGGGACGCCACCGAACGCTTCTTTTCCCTCATCGCTCACGCCAGCGTGGACGCCTGTGCAAAAATCATCGTCACCCCCGATATTGACGAGCGCGAGTTTGAGCGCGCGGTGCAAATGCTAACTCGGTTGCCAAAACAAATTCCGCTTATCCTGCAACCCGTAACGCCTGCTCGCTTTGTGACCGAAGCGCCGGACTTTCCGTTGCTGTGGCACTTGGCAGCGATAGCCCGATCCCTTCTCTCTGATGTTCGCATCATCCCGCAAATGCACAAACTTTTGCAACTGCCGTGAACCTTCGGAGGGTGAAAGGGAATGCCCCGATTTGACCTTATCGCGATGGATTTAGACAGCACCCTGTTGGATTGGAACGATGGACGTTCAGCGATTAGCAAACGCTGCAAAGTCGCACTGAAAAAAGCTGCTCTCGCTGGCATCCAAATTGTCATCGCCACAGGTCGCACCTTGAGAGAAGTTGCGTTGGAACTGCAATCCCACAACTTGCCTTTTGGCAATCCCGTGCCCCACTTCGTCATCCCGCTGGAAAAGTATTGCTACCGCATCGTCAACGGACAACCACAAGAAGATGAAGCGCTGGCGCGTTGGAACCGAGAGCGCTGGGAAGAAGCGCGCCATGTCGTGGAAGATATCGTCCTGCCGCAAGCAACTGAGTGGCTACAAAAATTGAAGGAATTGGGACTGCCTCCGAACCGATGGGTTTTGGACACCCGCGCTGGTTGGCTTTCAACCGTTTACGAAACGGTGGAAGACGCCCGCAAGGCGGAGGCAGTGCTGCGTCAGTGGGCACGACCGTTCCCTGAACTAACGGTGAACCGCAACGCCGTGTTCGTGGGCTTTATCCCCAAACACGGGACGAAAGGCAAGGCGCTGCAGTTTTTAGCGTCTTACTTGGACATACCCTACCATCGGGTCATGGCAATCGGCGATAGCATCAACGACTTGGACATGCTCAACGGCGTTTATGGCTTCTTCCCTGTGGCTGTCGCCAACGCAGAACCTGATATCAAAGCAGCCGTGCAGCAAGCGGGTGGTATGATTACGAGCCAACCCGCTTCCGACGGAGTAGCAGAAGCCATAGAGTGGGCGTTGAGCGAGTGAGGTCTTGCAAGGTAGGGTTCGTCTCCCGCTGACAACCCCTTCTTCCAAAAAGTGCATCAATGGCTTGCTCCGTTGGCGCAAAGGGGTGAGGAACCACTGCCCGACGAAGACCCTCTTTTGGCAAACCTCATCTGGTGGAAGGGCGACAAAGTCGTGATCGCCAAAGTGTCTGCGAAGGTGCAACGAGACGATGTCCTGCGCGCTGCCAAACGCACCCCGACGCTCCAGCGAGCAGGCGTGAACGCTGTCGGTGTCCTCATCGGCAACGCAGGGGCGCACCGAGGGTGCGAAAGGAAGCGCAAAACTTGCAGTTGGAATGGTCCGTCGGCAGCGATGTGTCTGAAGGGTTCTCACGGTTCCGACAAGAGCAAGGGTGAAAGCAAAGCAGGCAGAGTCACTTGTCCTTTCCCTCCTCATTGCCCTTGCTGCGCAGCCGTTGCTCCATTTCCTTCAGCCATTGCAAGGCAACCCTTTCCGACGGTGCATCCAGAACGATGACGAGGGTGCGCCCAATGAGACGGGCTGCTGCCCATTTGCGATTTTCTGTCCGCACCACGCCCTTTTTGCGCCCCTCGCGCAGATAAGCGTGGCTGAAAGTCGCCCAACCCTTCTGGGCTTCCTTCTCGTCAGGGTATTGCACCAACAGCAACCGTAATGTGTCCTTCCCCACCTTGTAAGGTGCCAAAATCCCTTCCGCCTTGAGGCTCAAGTTCAGAATGTCGCGGTCAGCAAGGAAGTAGTGGCGGTTCAAAATGAGGGGATGGCGAAAGAAGAGCACGCGTCCTTTGTCAAGCCCTTGAGAAGGCAGCAGTTGCAACAAGGCAGGTCGTTGACCTTCCTCGGGAATAGCATCGGCAATGGCTTTGCCCAGCGCCAACACCCCTTCCTTCGCCTCTGGCGTTTCCCTTTCCGCAGTGACCACAACGAAGTAGCGCCCTTTCCAGAACCGAAGCATCCCCACCGCATAGTCGGCGTCCTGCCCTACGGACACAGGCTCTCCATCCCGCTCAAAAGTGAACACGCCGAACGCATCCTCCGATGTCCCCATGTCAAACAAGTCAACGGTGATGGACGGGTGACTTGGTTTCTCATAGCGGCGGACGAGGACTTGTCGGAAGTTGTAAGCACGATACACCTCGCCCATCCCGTCAATGTAGGCGAAGATAGTTTCGCGGTCGTAAAATTCGTCCTTGCCGTTCCACTTCCAACCGCGAACCTCTGTAGGCAATGTCAATTGTTCAAAGGAGTTCTGGGGTGCGCTGTGCCCCATTAACGCCATCAGCAAGAGACCTCCTATCGGGAGGAAGATACGCCAAGTTGCTTTCATTGCGCCTCGCCCCCCTCGTGGCTTTTGATGTGGCTAATCAGTTCGATCCACTCCGAACCCTTTCGCTTTGCTTTTTGCCGCCACAATTTCTGCTTCTCTCTGGTCCACGAGCGCTTATCGCCGAAACTGTAAACTCGGATGGCAGCGAGGGGTTGGACTGGGCATCGTGCCTCGCACAAACCGCATCCGACGCAGATTTGGTCGTTGACGAACGGATGCGGCACGCCATCTATCAACCGCCATTCAATGGCTCGGTAGGTGCACACTTCATCGCAAACGAGGCACTCCTTTTGCGCGCTCCAAACAAGGCACAAACTGCGGTCAATGACAGCGGTGCCAACGTAGAGCCATGCTTTCTCTTCAGCAGTGAAGGGTTGGATGGCTTGGGTAGGACAGACTTGACTGCAAACGGTGCACTCAGGGGCGCACTCACCCACACGGGGCACCAAAACGGGTGTCCAGAACCCTTCCAGACCCGCTTCCGCGATAGCGGGCTGCAACCCTCCCGTTGGACAAACTTTCATGCACAGACTGCACCGAACGCATCGGCTCAAAAACTCTGGTTCCGGCAGGGAGCCGGGTGGGCGCAGTAAAAACGGCGACGAAGCCGGTTGTTGGGTTGCCAAAAGTTCCGCTCCCGCGTTGGTGCGGGCGACGGCTGCCCAAGCCAACCCCGCCAATCCCGCAAAGACCAAGCGTCGGCGCACCAGTTGCGGTTGCCGTTCGGGCAACTGAGTCGCCCACTTAGCAGGTGCTGTGTCGCCCCAGTGCCAACTGTAACGAATAGCCTTTGTCGGACAAGTCGCTACACACGACATGCACAGGATGCATTCGGTCGGGTTCGTGCGGATGGTGTTGTTGTCAATGGCTTGCATCCGGCACAAACTGGCGCACACGCGGCATTTGTCGCAGGCATCGGAAATGCGCTTTCGCAGCAGCGAGGCTCGTGAGAGCAGTCCCAACAGCGCGCCCAACGGGCAAAGGTTGCGGCACCAAAAGCGAGGGCTTAGAGCGTTAGCAGCAATGATGAGCAGCAGGATGGCCAAAGCCACAAGGCTCATGCGGAAGTGAACGGTGGCTTCAGGGAAAATCCAGCCAAAGTGCGTTGCCATCCAATCGCCAAGCGTTGGCTCCTTTGCTCCTACCAACCGATAAGCCAACTGCAAGGGCGGAAAGAGCGCCAAAGTGAACGCGCGGGTGATGAGCGCGAGGGGATCAAATAGGAAGGCGATTTGCACGCCCAGAAGGGCTGCCACGCCGACAAACGCCAACAGGTAGAACTTGACATTGCGCCAGCGTCGCTCCTGCATGAGGCTGCGACGCACCCGCTTTTCAAAAAAGCGGTCCGTCAGGTCAAGGAGGGTGCCGAGGGGACAAACCCAACCGCAAAAAACGCGCCCCAAAAGCACCGTCGCTAAAAGCACGACGGTCGCTATAGGCACCAGATGCCAAATCACTGCGCGGCTGCTCACCATCGCCGACAAGTCGTTGAGCAAACTCAACCGCATGAAGAAATCGGGAGGCAAGGGCGCTTTTAGCGGGTAAACGGTGGCGAAGAACAATACGAGGAACAACGCAAAAGTAAGCCCTTGTGTGGCCCTTCGCCAATTTCTCAGGGCAAACCAATCCTGCCAAGTGCGGGTGCGGGTTTTTCTTTGCTCCACTGTCACCATCGCGCTCACCTACAAGTCACTTGATGAGGCAAAACAGTCCTTGGGCAAAAGACGCCGTTGATGGTTTAGTGAACCCACTTGTGGTTGTCTTCCGGCAGGGCTTGTTTCGGCAAGGCTCAAACTTTCACCACTTTGAGTTTCCGCAGGTCGGCAACACCGACGCCCAACTCCTGAGCCTTAATAATGTGGGGCACATCCTTTGGTGTCAAGCCAAACAAAGTTGTCGCGTAGGCATCGGCAGCAACGATGTCTGTGCTGGCGATAATTGTGTCTTTCTGCTCCAGTCGCCCCGGACCAGCCGGACCGCCAGAAGCAAGGATGCGGATAGCGTCTATCACCGTCAAGTGGGGCTTGACAGCGGTGACAAAGTCTGCGATGCACTGGTGCAAATCGCCACTGCGGTGCCATGCGCCCCGATCTTGAACCACGCCCATCAAGTTCTTCATGCCTAAAGTCAGTCGCGACGTGCTATGCGTTTTTGCCACAGGCACATTGATCACTACATCGGCACCTAACACTTGCCGCAAAACCCTGACCTCATAAGCGCTCAAGATTTTGCCCTTCGGGACTTCAACAGGGACAAAATCGCTGGGGCTAACGAAAACGGTTCTCGCACCGTAGGCTTCAGCGGCTTTAGCGATGCCGCTCATTTCGTAAGCGATGCGAGCCGGGGCGAGGGTGTGGTCCAGAACGATAACTTCACGCGCTCCCGCTTCAAAGCAGAGGCGCACCAACTCCGCCACAACCTCAGGGTTTGTGTTTGCTCCCCTTTCAGGAGGACTGGCGAAAGCGATGTTCGGCTTGATGACCACGCGATTGCCCTTCTTGACAAACCGCCCCATTCCGCCCAAAGCCTTAATGGCTTTGCGAACCAAAGCAGCGGGTCGGTCCTTTTCAGCGACTACAACAATGGGCGACGACGGTTCTCTCTTTTGAA